>PPCM01000853.1_pt1 | contig 18349 bp, 16 predicted proteins | sample 1555541 | NCBI WGS metagenome assembly PPCM01 (sample SAMN05284479, study PRJNA326546) | Marine sediment metagenome, whole genome shotgun sequencing project. | isolation source: marine sediment | place: Germany: Wadden Sea | collected 2012-09-05 | reverse complement strand
AGAACCAAGAAGACGGTTTATTGAAGATAATGCTCACAAAGTAGGTAACTTAGACGTTTAAGGTTTTTAAACCTTTTTCATTTTTATTTATTTAAAATTATTTCATTTATATATAAACAGTAACCTTTTTAAATAGGCTAAATTTCCATTCTATAGAATTTTGACTTTTTGGTCGCTAAAAAAGAAAAGGGTATCTACAACTAAAAAATTAAAATTAAAATAAATTACTGATCCAAAATGGCAAAAATAAAAGTAAAAGAAGTAAAGCAAAAGAAAAAAAAATGGTTTAATCTTATTGCTCCTAAACAATTCAACGAAGTTGTTGTTGGTGAAACACCTGCTATTGACGCAAGTACATTAGTTGGTAAGACTGTTACTTTAAGTTTAATGAACTTAACTAAAGATGTTAGAAAACAAAACATCAATGTTAGACTAAAAGTTAACGAAGTTAAAGATAATAAAGCTCATTCAGAATTAGATACTTTCACTATGAATTCATCTGCTATCAAAAGATTAGTTAGAAGAAGAAAAGATAGAGTAGACGATTCCTTTGTAGCAATTTCAAACGATGACAGAAGAGTTAGAGTAAAACCTATGGTTTTAACTAGATCTAACACTAATCAATCTGTTTTATCTGCAATCAGAAGATACATTAAAGTATTCTTAGTTAATAAAGTTAATAATATGACTTATGCAGAATTTGTTGAGTACGTAGTTACTGATAAATTCCATAGAGATGTTAAAAAACAAATTGCAAAAATTTACCCAGTTAAATTATGTATCATCAGAGCATTCAATTTAGAAGCTAACTTGAAAGCACCTGTTGTTAAATTAACTGAAGAAGATTTAGCATTATTAACTGCTGCTGAAAAAAAGTTAGAAGCAAAAACTGAAAAAGTTGAAGCTCCTGCTAAAGAAGAAGCAAAAGAAGAAAAAAAAACTGAAGAATAATTTCTTCAAATTTTTTTCAATTTCTTATTTTTTTATATCAAATATTTAATTCTAGATGATTTTTAGTCGATAAAATAAATTTGTCCTATTGTAGCTATTGTTAAACTAATATACAAAATTCATCCATTTCTCGTCTTAATTTTGCGAAACTTATAAATATGATGCTGCCATATATTTATTTATATTCATTTCGTGGGGTGAACGAGAAAATGAGTGAAAAAGTAAATAAAGCAAATGTAAAAAAAGAATCTGGTTATCTATACTTTGTAGATAAAGATGGTGATGTATCAAGAGCAAAAATGGCTCGTGGTGGATCTAAAGATGGTAAAAAAAGTAATGAAAAAGTTGCTAAAGTTGGCGTTAAGAAAGAATCCGGCTATTTATATTTCGTAGATAGAGATGGTGATGTTTCTAGAGCTAAAATGGCGAGAGGCAGATAAGCCTCTTTTCAATACTTTTTTATATTATTTCTTAACTTTTATTTTTATGGAAAAAATCATTTCTTCAGGTGCAGAAGCAATTATTGTTCAACAAGATGATATTGTTGTAAAGCGAAGAATTACTAAAAATTATAGAATTCCTTCAATTGATAATACTCTTAGGAAGTTTCGAACTCGTAGAGAAGCAAAAGTTATGACTAAACTATTTGATGTTATTCCTGTTCCAAAAATAATTTCTGTTGATGATAAAAAAATGGAAATTAAAATGGATTTTATTCCTGGGTTAAAAATACGTGATTATTTGACTCATGAAAATTATGAATCAGTTTGCACTATGATAGGTAAGCAAATTGCTGAGATGCACTCTATGGACATTGTTCATGGTGATTTAACAACTTCTAACATGATTAAATGTAATATTGATGAAAAAATATATTTTATAGATTTTGGACTTGCACAATTCTCAAGTAAATTAGAAGATAAAGCTGTTGATTTGCATTTGTTAAAACAAGCATTTGAAAGTAAACATTTCGATATATTTGAAAAAGCAATTCCTATTGTAATTAAATCTTATTCTTACAATTTTGACTTATATTCTGATGTATTTAAAAGATTAGATGCTGTAGAAAAAAGAGGAAGAAATAAAAAAAAATAATTTTATTTTTTATCAATATAACTATATTTAATACTATTCTCCACTTTATTAAAAGGACCTTCATTATGTTTATATAATATTACATTAGGATTTAGTTGTTTATTATTTTCTAAACTTTCCTTATAATCTTTATTTAATTTAGGTAACTTTTCTAAAATTTCTTTTTCAATAGCAATTTTTAATTTATTAGATATTTTGATATTTTTTTTAAGTTCAACTTCTATATTAAAAATAGAATTTTTATTATTTAATTTTAATATTTTAAATAATTCAATTTTACTTTCAAATTTATTACTTAATATAATATCTATTTGTTCAGGGAATATATTTGCCCCATCTAGTGAAATTGTCCCATCTTTACGACCACTAATCCAAAGAAATGGTAATTTTAAAGAATTATTTTGATATTTTTTTATGATTTTGGGCGCATATTTTTCAAGGATTGAAATTATTTCATTGTAATCTAATTTTTGTCCAACATCTTCTATGTCATATTTAATTTTTGGACTTGCAGAGTTTTGCTCTAAATGTGTAACTACAAAACTATTATTTGAAGTATTTTGAATATGATGCATAAGTGGATTAAATTGAAACATCATAGGAATTGTTCTTAATTCGTGACATATTTTTTTTCTTAATTTTTCATTTTTAGACATTTCAACTCTAATTGCTTTACTAAAATCAGTTTCAAATCCGATTCCAATATCAATATCTGAGCATCCATATGTTGATACAATTTTACTTGTTTTTTTAATATGTTTTTTGATTCTATTTGGCCACTGTGTTGAGTATGAATCCCCTCCAGTTACAATATCTATATCATATTCTTTCCAAGGGAATTTTTCATTAAATAAACCTTCTAAAAATATAGGATATCCCGAAATTATATATCTATATTTTTTACCAAATGTTTTCATAGTTTCAATAATTGTTTCAACATTTGTACTTGTGTTCTTAACTAATGTAAAATTTTCAACTAATTCACAATATTTAACTCCTGTAGCCCATGGACCTGATGACCATGCAGAAAGAACTATATTTTGTTTATTAGTTTTATATGTATATTTATATTCAAATGTTAAAGCTGCAAGTAATAATTTTTCTTCTTTAACTGATCTAATCCAGTTAGTTGGGTGTCCATTTGAACCTGCGGATTCATCTATGTTTCCCGAAATAGGTAATTTGCCTTCATAGCATCTATCTTCAAATGAATATTGTTTGATATAATTTTTCTTATTTGTAATTGGTATAGAATTTTTAATGAAATCTAAAGAAAATTTATTAGTTTCAATTTTATTTTTTTTTAAAAACTTTATGTAAGCAGGAGTTTTTAATGCTCTTTTATAAGCCCAAATTACTTTTTTATCTGCAATTTCATTAATTATCTTAGTATTGTTTTTGCTGAGAAATTTTAATGTAGAAGTATAATTACTTAATAGTCTAGATTCAAATGTGAATAATAATCTAGTTGGAATTAGTTTAATTATTGACATGTTATATATCCTACAAAACACAGATGTTTATAAGGTTAATTGTTTTTCTCGACTATGTGAGTGATATGAGTGTATTATTTCCTTTTAAAAATCTAAATGTTTTAAATGCAAGTAAAGATTGTGCAAATAAAAATGCTTTAGCTGCATATGTACCTTCTTTGGTAGATTTAGTTATGGAAAGTTTTCCTGATCTTAATAGATTGGATGCATATTTAAAGTTAGGATTTGATGATTCAAATATTAAATATAATTTGGACGATATAATTAATTCTTTTGAAAATAATCATACATATGTTGATGGTCTTGATTTTGATAACATAATGTTAAATGCTGAATTTTTACTAGGTGATTTAGATTCAGATTATTTAGTTGAACATAGTTTTAATTATGGTGGTACTAAGAAAGATTTTATTTTTAAAAATATTTTTTTTAAAAAAGTTATCAATTTTATTAATCCTTTATCATTATACGTGACAGATGCAATTGATATATGTGAAATCTATGTTTCTAATAAAGATATGGACTTATTAGTACCTGAAGATGAATATCTGAGAATAACAAAATCATTTGGTGATTTTGACAGATCCAAATATGAACTTAAATTTTTTTCATATTCATCCAAACCTAATTTTAAAGATAAAATAGTTAAAAATCGTGGTTTGGATAACTTCCTTAGTTCCGAAAAAAAGTATCTTGGTTTAACTAAATCATTCCTTAAAATATTACCTGAAAAATTATCAGATAATTCTAATTCAGGAATGATTAATGATGAATTTTTTTATGATGAAAATACTGAAAAATATATTTTTCCTGTTCTGTACGAAAAACAATATAAATCCTTTTTAATGAGATTAAAAAATTGGTTTATGAGTGCAAAAGCATCAAGAAGATTGTCTGAATTAGGTGATTCATTAAAAACAGGTATGAGTGATTATAATAAAAAATATATGAGTTATTTAGAAACTAAGACAAAATTTTCTGAAGAATTAAGTAATTTAAGAATTGGATTTAATGAAATGAAAATTAATTTTGCTAAGGATGATAATTTAAAAAATGTTTGTAATAATATTGCTAACGAACTTGAAAGAGTTCATTCTAGTGTTACTTTAACAAATGTTGAATCTATGCCCGATTTTGATATTGAAAAGTATAGATCTAATTCCTCATTAATTTCATTTATTTTTAATACAAAAAATAAACAAATATCAAAAGATGTTATTTATGATAGTTTTTTACAAGTATCAGATAATTTAAGTACATATGAACAAAAATTATTTAGTCTTGAACATAATTTAGCTCAACAAAAAAATAATATTAATTCTTTATATGATTCAATATCCAGTGTAATTATTAATTCTTTAAGTTCTCATTCAGGTGATAAAGAAGATTTCTTAGATTTATGTTCCAAATTTACTGATTCAAAACAATATGATTATAGAGGTCATAGAAGTGCTTTAGGTGATATTGGATTACCATTTATTGAATATACTAATTCACTAGGTTTGACAAATTTAGATCCAGTAAAAATATCAAGTTATATGGTTTTACATGATATAGGTAAAATGCATATTTCTTATGAATTATTAAATCAAGGTAAGCTTGATAAGACAAGTTATGGAATTGTTAAATCTCATCCTAAGAAAGGTTATGAATTTTTAAAATCATTAGGATATGAAGAAGAGGCATGCCTAATTGCTGGTTGTCACCATAGACATCCTGATGAAAAAAAACAAAATAGTCGAAGTTATGGTGTTCTTATGAATGAAATACCTTATGAAGAATTACCTGAATCAGTAAAAATAACTACTATTATTGATTCATTTCATGCAATGTCTGCTAATCGGACTTATAATACTCCTAAAAACAGAATTGAAGCGCTTGAAGAAATTAATTCAAATAAAGGAACTCAATTTGAAGAAGTGTTTGCACAAGCATTTATTGATTTTGCAGGTACTGAGTCAGGTAAAAAAATTCTTGATAAATATTGCACAAAATAATAAAAAATATTTTTTAAAATATACAACCTTCTATATGTTCTAATTCATTTTTCATAATACTTTCAATACATTCTTTAGGATCAAAATTATTATACAAAATGTTGTAAACCATATCAATAATTGGTGTGTTTAAATTATGTTCTCTAGCAATTTCAAAAAGAGCTTGCGTGGTATAATATCCCTCTGCAGTTTTCTTTTCTTTCTTCATTTGTTCAATTGCTTCACTACCTGTCATACCTTTACCAATAAGTTCTCCTAAATATCTATTTCTAGTATTTCCAGTAGTACTCATAAGATAATCATTACCGAAAGCTTGAGTGTATAAATTAAATGTATGTTCTTTAGAACCTAATCTCATACTAACTTCTTTAATTTCTTTTCCACCCAAAGAAACAATAAAAGTTTTAGAACCATATGGGTATCTTAATCCATCAACTATACCTGATGCAATAGATATTACATTCTTTAATGCACCTGCTGCTTCAACACCCATGATATCGTTATTAAGATATATTCTTAATTTTTTTGATGAAAATAATTTTTGTAAATAAACTCCAGTTTTTTTATCTTTGGATGCAATTTCTGCTCCAAAAATTCCAAATCCTGAGATAAATTCACTAGCAATCATTCCTCCAGAAAGTGCTGCAAAATTAAAATTAATAGTACTAAATTCTTCAGATACAATTTCTGAAATTAATTTTTTAGAACTAAGTTCAATACCTTTTGAACAGTTTAGAATTATTAAATTTTCTTTAGCAAACTCTTTTGCTTTTGTTAAGAATCCACGTAAGAATTGTGTTGGAATTGCAATAATTAATACATCAGCATCTTTTACTGCAAATTCTAAATTTGTTGTTGGAATAACATTATCATTAAGAGGAATTTCTGGGAAAAAATATTTTTGAGTTTTATCGTTTTTAATATGTTCAATAATTTCTTCATTAACATCAAATAATTTTATTTTACATTCATTATGATGATCTTCTTTGTGGATTTCATCATTGTTTTTTATTTTATCTGATAAATGTTTACAAATTGCAAACCCAAAAGCTCCTGCTCCGATAATTGTTATATTTTTCATTTTATTTAGTTGTGATAATTACTTTGCCATCTTCGATGTAAATGGAATGTTCTGTTTGAGAAACTAAACTATTTGGAACATCACATAGTGGTGGATATTGTTCTAAACAACCCATTTGTAATAATTCTCTTAAAGCAAATCTAGTTTTAGGTTCACCATGTTTATTCGCAATCCATCTATAACAAAATGGTAATCCACCGAAAGCTTTAATTTCAGGAATAATACTTCTTGTAATTGCACTTCTAGATGGTTTAAGTTTACTAACTCTAAAAACTTCAGGTGTGTATTTTTCTTGAACTAATCCTTTTCCATTTGATGCAAAGGGTTCTATTGCAAAATGCATACCATCTTTTAGAATAACTTTATCACCTGTATCAAAGTTAGGCATACTTGGTGATGTATGAATTTCATATTGTCCTAAACCATGACCAGATAAATTAGTAACAGGTGCACAATTATTTTTTAAAATTGTATCTTCAATTATTTTACCTACTTGGCCATTTGTTGTAACATTTGGTATGATACCTTTAATTGCATTATATAGTGCATCGCTTGATGCTTTAACAATATTAGGATTGTTTCCCAAGTCAATTGTTTTTGCAGTATCACCTACAAACCCATTTACATGGACACCAACATCTAATTTAGCCATATCTCCTTTTTTTAGGATAAGGTCATCATTTTTTGTTGCACAATAATGTGCTGCAATATGATTAAGTGAAATTTGTGCTGGAAATGCCATTTGGCCTCCATTATCAATAATGAATTTTTCAACATCATCAGTTATTTGTTCAACTGATCCATCTACTTTAATTAATTTAGCTCCATATTCACGAGCTTTTGAAGCAATTTGACCTGCTTCTATGATATTATCATAATCTTCATCTGTATACATGCGATTTGTTAAAAACTTTATTTATTTAAACGTATCGTCAAACATATATCCTGATCATGTTGTATATTTAGATAATTAGCGTAAATAAATAGTAAAATTTAAAAAAAGCCTTTTTTTCTTTTCATTTATGATTACAGAAGGTAAAGTAAAATTAGATATTGAACTTCCTGATAAAGTTTCAAAAAAATTAGATGTATTTTATAATCCTTTAATGGAATTAAATAGAAGTAGTTCTATTGAATTATTGAAAATTCATTGTAAAACTAATCCTCCTGTAAGAGTTGCACTACCTTTATCTGGTTCAGGAATTAGAGGTGTAAGGTTCTTAAAAGAAATTTCCGAATGTCTAACATCTATTGATTTTAATGATATGAGTGAAAAGGCAGTTGCAAGAATAAAATACAATTTAGAATTAAACAATGTAGAGTTTGATGAAATTAAAATTCATGAAAAAGAAGCTCCACAATTTTTATTTGAAAGTAAAGGATTTGATTATATTGATGTAGATCCATTTGGTACTCCTAATCCATTTTTAGATGCTGCATGTCAAAGAGTTTCACGTGGTGGATTACTTGCAATTACAGCAACTGATACTGCTCCATTAAGTGGATCATATCCTAAAGTTTGTCTAAGACATTATGATGCTAAACCTGTTAGAAATGAGTTAAAGCATGTTGTTGGTTTACGAATTTTAATTAGAAAAATTCAAATGGTTGCAGCGCAATATGATAAAGCATTATATCCAATTTTTTCATATTCAAAAGATCATTATTTTAGAGTTGTTTTACGTTGTGTAAAATCAAAAATGAAATCTACTGATATTATTAAAGCTCATAAATATTTGTTATACTGTAATAAATGTTTAGAACGTAAATCATCTGATTTTAATACTGGAACTTGTGATTGTGGTGAAACATATGATTATGCAGGACCATTATATGCAGGTCCATTATGGGAGAAACCATATGATGAAATGGATTTAATTAAAGAAATTCCATTAGAAGCTACATTTGAAGGTAAGTACTTTTCAGTTCATGAAATTTGTAGTGTTCTAAAAGCAAAACATGTTCCATCTTTCGACTCTATTTTTGATAGATTAACTGATTTAGATTTTCAGTGTTCTAGGACTCATTTTTCACATGAAATGATAAAAACAAATTGTCCTTTATCTAAATTAAAAGAAGAAATAATCTATTTAGTTAGTAAGAGTTAATTTTATTGTTTATCTCTTTTTTATATTAATTATTTAACATATGATTTTAAATACTGGATAGATTATTCTGAATATATGATAACTTTTAGTTTTGCATTTTTATTGTCACAATTTCTTATGATTATTGCAATGGGATTTGATTTTTTAAGTTTACAATTTAAAGATCGAAAATCAATCTATAAGTTATTAGTTGTATCTGCATCTCTTATTAGTGCACATTATTTTCTATTAGGAAAAGTTACTGCAGGGCTTATTGTATGTATATCTGTTTTAAGATTTATAACTTGTATTTTTACTACAAATAAAAAATGGTTATATCTATTTTTGACATTAAATACATTAATTTTAATCTTTACATATTCAGAAATATTTGATTTAATTATTTACTTTGGATTGTTTATTTTTATAATTGGTAATTTTCAAAAGAATGAAAAATTAATGAGAAAACTTATGATGGTAGGAACGTCTACTTTTATTTTGTATAATTCAATAATTTTTTCACCAATGGCAATACTTGCTGAAACTATTTTTTTATCAAGTAACATTATTGGATATTACAGACATTATATTAAAAATAAATCAGATAAGTAATATTTTTATTATTTTCTAATTATTGTCGGACTTCTATTAAGTAGTTATAAAGTTTTAAAAAAAGAATTTCTCTAATAATTATTGATATTCATGCTTAAGCTATTCGAAAAAAAGGGGTTAAAAGATAATTCTATTCCTAAAGAAGCTTCTTTAGGGGAAAAAGAGGTAAATGACTTAGGGGGTTTAGGTCTACCGCCAATGCCACCTAGTCAAATTTCAACAAGTTCAAAAACTACTGGGAAGTCTTTAGATTCTTTAGATTTTGAGTTACCAAAACTTTCAACAAAAAAAGTTGTTAAAGTTAAGGAACCAGTTAAATTAAAATCTGTTGAAAATAAGAAACCGATTTCTTCTAAAAAAGTGGAATCAAAAAAGTCAAGTTTACCTAAAGCAGGTACACCTTTAGTAGATCTATCAAAATTTGTTGAAAAAAATAAATTTGAAACTAAAGTTAATTCTATTGATAAAAATATTTCATCTTTGAAAGATAATTTATCAAATCAAAAAGCAATTGCTTCTGATAATAAAAAAGAATTAAATTTAAAAATTACAGATTTAAAAAAATCTACAACTTCAGATATTCAATCGCTAAAAAAGTCAACTGAATCTGATGTTGCTTTATTTAAGAAATCCACTTCAAGTAGTATTAGTGATTTAAGTAAAGTTTTATCTAAGAGTTTATCTGAATTAAAATCTTCAACTTTATCTGGAATTAAAACTTGTAATTCTACAGTTAGTTCTCTTGATAGTGAATTAAGAAAAAGAATTACTAGTGAGTTTAAATCATGTTTCGAAGAAGTTAAGAGATTTGAAGAAACTTTTTCAAAATCATTTGGTCAGTCTTTATCAAAGATTGAAACTGAAATGGTTGAATTAACTAATCTTAAAGAAGATGTAAAAGCATTAGATACAACTGAGCTTGTTGATCAAGTATCAGGAAATTTACAAAAAGAAATTTCAGAATTAAATAATTTATTATCAAATGCAAAAAAATCTATTGTTGATTTAGATTTAAAATCTAAAGAAACTAATACTTTTATTAAAGATTCAAAAAAGGAATTAAAATCTGATTTAACTACAACTAAAAAAGAGTTTAGTTCTGAAACTAAATTATTATCAAAAAGACTTGATACTTTACATAAATCTCTTGATGATGTAAATAAAATACTTCAAGTATCTGAAAAATTAATTACAACTAATAAAAGTGATTTAACTAATTCAATTGATGAATTAAAATCAGACTTATCTGAAACTAAGAAAGAGTTTATGGATGTAATTGTTAAGCTTTCAGAAATTGAAGCAATCACTCAAGAATATAATGGTAAAGATATTTTAGCAAATACTGAAAAAATTATTGAATTAAGTTCCTCAGTTGAAGAAGCACGTAGTGAATTAATTTCATTTAAGGATGAAAATGATGACTTACATGGAATCAATGATCGTTTAATTAGAGAAAATGATTCTTTAAAAAATAAATTTGATAAAATGTTTTCATTAGTTAAAATGTCAACTGGTCAAGTAACTAAATTAGTATCTACAAATGAAAAATTAAGTTCAGAACTTGCATATATGAAAGATGTTAATAAAGATGTTTTGGCAAAAGTTTCTAAGTTTGAAGAAAATAATTCTAAATTTGATGATCTAAAATCAGAATTTACTAAAGTTCTTGATAAATATTCTAAATTAATGAAGAAAACTGAAAATATGGATTCTAAAATATCTGAGTTTGAAGATTCTATGTTTATGAATAATGAAAGAATAACTATGATTAGAGATAAGTTGAATACCTTGAAATAGTTTTATTTTTTTTGATTATTTTATTTCTTTAATTTTTTATATATCTAATATTACATATTCTATAATTTAACAAAATAATATTATATTTCTATGTGTATAGGTTTATTTAGAAAATATTTATTTAATTTAAGTAAATTTAGAAATTGAATAAAAATAAAGAAATAGAAAAATGGGATTTAACCCATAGTTCGACTGAAACTAATTACTTGAGCAGATTGAACTTCATCCATTGCTGAAATTTCATCTTCTAAAGCGCTTGTTCCTTTTTCTTCGTTAACTACAATTTTGTAAATTAGAGCTTTTAAACCGAAACCGATTGGTTCTTCACTAAATTCAGGAGCACCGATAGATTCGAATTTTTTTGCTAATTCTACTAATTTTGCTTTTAATGCATCAAAATCAGCGTCAGCTTCTTCTGGCATTACTTTCATTTTAATTACTGCATCAGCCATTTTTTAAATTCCTCTTAAAAATAATTAATTTGGACCGTCGAAACCGCATTCAGAACATGTGTACTTTGCTGCAATTTTTCTACAATTTCTACATCTTACGATAGTAGTTTTTCCACAACTAGGGCACTCAAAATTAACTGCACCTTGCTCATTGCTAATATTTTTTTTACATGATGAACATAATGTTAAATTAGTCATATAAATCACCTAATTGAATAGAAAATTAGGTCTATTTAAAAACCTTATTATTTTTAATGTCATATTACATTAAATTAATGCTTTATTTCTTGTTAATTATTGAATTTTTCGAATTGATTGAATTTCTTTATTATTACTCAATAATAAAAAACATTTATAAATTGATTTTATATTAAATTCTCTATGGCGCCAAGAAATAAGAGTACTATTACTAAAAAAAAATCAAAATCCAATTTAACTCCTAAAAAACTTGAATTAAGTTTACCTCCATTACCTCCAAAAGCTGATGTGAGTTCTGAAGTTAGTTTGGAATTACCTGAAATGCCAGATTTAGCATTACCTGAGTTAGACATGTCTTTAGTGAATATTAAAAAGCCTACTGCTAAAACTAATTCAAAAGTAAAATCAAAATCAAAAATTCACATTCCTAAATTAAATTTACATAAATCTAAAGAAGAACTTATTTCTAAGCCTGTAACTAAGTCTAATGATTTGTCTAAATCTAAATTAGATAAAAAAACTAAAGTAGATAAGAAAGTTATTTCATTTTTACATAAGGATAAAACTCCTAAGAATAAAATTGTAAAAATTGTAAAATCTAAAAGTATGAAAAATGATAAGAGTCCTTTAGAACATTTGGAAGAATCTATGTTACATTTATTGCATATTGATAAGAAAAAAATAAATGACGGTTTAAAATCCCATCATAAACCTGTTGACAAATCTGCTAAAAATAATATTTCTAAAAATAATGTTGATGATACTCCTAACTTAAATAATAATGATTTAAATTTATTACATCCTGATGAATTTGATTCTGAAGTTGAATTAATTAAAGTTGAAAAAGAAAAACTTCTTGAAGATGAAGAATTACTTGAATTAAGAAAAATTGAACTTGAAAGGGAATTATCTGAATTTGAATCTGAAAGAACAGTATATGAAAATACAGTTGAAGTTTCAAAGGAAATTGAAAATACATCATCTCAATTAAGAGTTTTAGAGTTAAATGTTGCTAAGTTAGAAGAGCGTAAAAAAACATTAACAAAAACTTTAGATGGATTAAATAAAGAAATTCAAAAAACAAAATCTACTTACGATGAGAGAGTTTCAAATATTAATAAGTTAGAACATAGGTTATTAAGAAAAGAAGCAGATCTTGATGAACGTGAAATTGTTTTATTATCATTACAAAAAGATATTCTTGATGAACGTAAGAAATTAGATGAACAAGAATTCAGATTATTTTTAAAGAATGAAGTTGAAGTTACTGATGATAAAGCTGATGAGGAAGTAGATAAATTTTCAGAGAGTCTAGATGTTAATTTGGTTGAAAAAAAAATTGATGATGAAAAGCCTACTTTAAACTCAGATGAAATCAAAGATATTGATACAAAACTTAATCAATTAAAAAAATCTAATAAGGATCCAATTAAAGCTTTTAACAAAGATCTTGCTTCTAGCGATGAAGGAAAAGATGATACTTCTGTTGATTCAAATATTATCAAATCAATTGAAATTTTAGATTTAATAAGAGAAACAAATTTATTGTTAGATAATCATCAAATTGAAGCAGTTTTGATGAATTATACCAGAATTTCATCTATGTTTTCACGACTTGATGTCTCAGATGTTGAAAAAAAACATATTCATGGTTTAATTGTTAATATTCATAATGAAATAATGATTCAGAAGAAATCATTAATTTAATTTTTTTCACTTATTTTCTTAATTTATTTCTTAAATAATTAGTAATTAATAATTATAATTTATACTCTATTTTTACAGAATTTAACGAATTTATATTTATTATATTTTCATAATTAATATAAAGGAGAAAAACATTCTTTTTTTTATGGGAGGTTGGTATAAACGACTATTAATCTTATTTATAGTAGGTTTAACTATATTAGCTTCTACAAATGTATTCTCTTTAGACGTTGAGGAATCAAATCATATTAGGTTACTTGCGGTTCATGAAATAGGCGCTGAGTATAAAGGAAGTATTGCAGACCTATATTTAGAAATTAAACCTGGTTCAGGTCAGATTTTTATTGATACTTTTCCGTTAAGTAAAATTGATACTCAAATCTCAACAAGATATGCTAGAGAGATTGTTTGCGATTACTTGGACTATGATTGTTCAAATTATGATTTTTTTTATACAATTAGATCTAATTCTGTCATTGTTGGAGGACCAAGTGCTGGTGCTGCTATGGCTGCATTAACTTATGCATCTCTTGAGGGATTAGATATTGATGAAACTGTTTCTGTAACTGGAACTATTAATTCAGGTGGGACAATTGGACCTGTTTCTGGATTAAAATCAAAAATTGATGTTGCATCAAAATATGGGATTAAGACTATATTAATTCCTGGTGGAAACACTTTTTTTGTGGATGATAAGGATGCAATTTTAGATCTTGTTGATTATGGTAATAATCGTGGGATTATAATAAGGGAAGTTTATGATTTAGATGATTTAATGTATTACTTTTCTGGCTTAGAGTTAGATGAACGAGTTGAATTTAAAATTCCTGAATTATACACGAATACTATGGCTAGTATTGCAAAACAAATTTGTGACAGATCAACAAGTCTACAAAATCAAGTTGTTGATGTAAGTCAAGTAGAATTAAGTGAAACTGACAAAGTTTTAAGGAAACATTTAATGGATGCTGCTGTTGAATTTAGTTCAAAATCTGAAAGTTCATTGGATTTAAAAAATTATTATTCTGCTGCTAGTTATTGTTTTACATCAAATATTAATTATCAAAATATTTTACTTATTAGTCAACATCTAAATGATAAAACTGTTGTTGAAACTATTAGTCATATTGAAAATAAAATTAATCTTTATGAAACTAATTTAAATGATTTAGAAATTAACACAATTTCAGACTTAGAGGCTTATATTGTTCTTGCTGAAAGACTTATTTCTGCCAGAGATTTTATTGATAATGCAAAAGCATCTTTTTATGACGATTATTATACATCGCTACATAATTTAGCGTATGCAATTGAACGATTTGAAAGTGTATTTGCATGGGATGATTTTTTAGGTCTTAATACTGTTGAGTTTAAAATTAATGAAAATGTTTTAAGAGAATCTTGCATTAAGAAAATTTCCGAAGCTCAAGAAAGATTTCAATACGTTCAATTATTTGTTCCTGAAAAATTATCTGATGCTCAAAAATTATTAGAACGTTCATTAGATGATTATAAAAACGATGATTATATTTTATGTATTTCAAAGGCTAGTAAGGCAAAAGCTAATGTAAATGTCTTATCAAATGTAATGGGAGTACCTGTTGATTCTGTAGATTCATTATTCTTAACTAAAATTGAATCTGTTGAGAAAGTAATTTCAAAAGTTCAAGATAAAGGTGGATTCCCTATTTTAGGATATAGTTACTACGAATATTCAAAATCATTGAGTCAAACTGATTTATATAAAGCATTAATTTATGCTGAGGAAGCACTTGAATTAAGTTCTTTGGATGTATATTTTGAAAAAGAAAATTCTCCATCTTATTACTTGAGATATTTTAAAATGAACTTTAATCTATTTGAATTAATTTTATTTTTAGTTGGTGTATCATTAGGTGTAATTATCATTACTATTTTATTCTATATTTCTGGTGTTAAAATTAATAGACATAGAAGAAAACGTAAAATAATGAGAAAATTATAGAATAAGTTTACATATTTTAAAATAACATATTTCTCGTTTTGCTCTGTTTTTGTCCCCTGTAAGTTGTAATTACTAATAAATAGTTACTATTAGGAACCTTTAAATATTCGAATTGTATTCTTAACATTATTGCGATCACCTCTTTTTCCCCAGAGGGGCTCTTTATGGGCTCTTCTAGGGTTTCCTTATTATTCTCAAACTTTATATATCATTAAAATATACTTTATTATGAGGGATTTAATTGAATAAAGAATTACTAAAATCTGTTACTATGAATGACAACTTGTTTGATATTTTCACATCAAGTATTGATTTTTTACCAAATTCTAAAAAAGGAGTTGTGTTGAAAAATAAGTCTGAAAAAGTATATTATCCAAAAAATAGAGATGAATTGCAAGCAATCTTACAAACTTTTAAATGTGTTTTAAGAAATGGTGGAACTTCTAACTTAGGGCAAATCATTCCTGAATCCGATGAAGTCATTGTTGATTTATCAAAGTTAAATAGATTAGAATACAAAGGTGATCATATTTTAATTGGCGCTGGTGTTAGTTTTCTCAAAATAATTCGATTTTTATCTAAGTATAATAAAGAATTAGGTGTATTTCCTTCAAATTATAAATCTTCAACTCCATCTGGTTATTTTAATTCAGGTTCTCATATAGGTATTGGTTCATATGAAAATGGTGAATTCATTAATACAATAAAAGAGCTGTCTGTAGTAACAGGAAATGGTGAATACTTAACTTTAACTGGTGACTCAATTAAAGAGTTAGCAAATTCAGAAGGTTCATTAGGAGCTATTTATGAGCTTAAATTAAATGTATATGAAAAAAAGAGACGATCTTTTCATATGTATGGTTTTGGATCTAAATCAGATTTAGATTTTTACTTATCAAATCTTGATAAATCACGTTTTATTTATATTCTTAATAAATATGCATTAGTGGAATTAAACTTATTTTATGAATGGGAATTAAAAAATATTCCTGAGTATACTGTACTAGTGCAGGATTATAATTTCTTAGATGATTATGATGTTAAGAATCAAAAAATATTATTCAAAAATAAAATTTCATCTATTTATCGAAAAGAAATTGTAATGGATGTTGTTAAAAATTTGAGTAATTTAGAGTTAAATGTTTTATCTAATAAGCCAGATTCTATGGTAACATCTGCAAAATCTGATTTAAGTATGACAACTTCATTATTAAAATTTGGTGAATCTTATAAGATGCCAATATTTGCTTTTGCAACTAAGAAAAAAATATCACTGAGGTATTTTTTTAAATATTCTGAAAAATCAGATTTACAAAATATTTTATCCGTAATGGGAGATATTTATAAAAAATCAAGAACATGTTCATATGGGAGATATTTTTTAAAATATTCTTATTTATCTGAATTAAACTTAGATTTGAAAAATAAATATAATTTTGTAAATCATTTACAAATTAGACCCCAAATGATTGATGATAAAATTATGAAAAAATTATCTTCAACTGTTGTGAATAAATTATTCCTTAAAGTAGGTGGTAAATTATGGTAGATGAAATGTCAAATAATATGCCTATTAAAAATGTAATTTCTGATGTGGTTGATTTAACTGTTGAAAGTTTTGATACTAAGAAAGAATTGTTTAAATGTATTCATTGTAATAATTGTAAGCAAGTTTGTTCAACTTATTCGTTAGAAAAAACTAATTCAAGTTCATATTCATCTAAATTATTTTTATTTGAAAATTTATTTGATAGTTATTATGATAATTTTAAGCTAAATTTTATCGAGTCAATATATAAGATAGCATCTCCTGGTGCTGTTAAATATGTATGTCCTGCAAAAATTAAACATAAAGACTTAATTGTGAATTTAAGATATGAATTATTTAATGATGCTGTTGATTTAGAACAATTTTCAAGTATAAAGTTAGCGCTAAATAATCTATATGATGATTTATACAGTAATATTTATGGTGTTAAAAAAGAAAATAAGTTTGTAGGATTTAGTAAATCTGATCTGATTAAGTCCGACACACTACTTTATTTTGGAAGTCATGAATTAATTAAGAATAAAAATCGTGTTAAAAGAATTATTGAAATTATGAATAAACTGAAATTAGATTATTCAGTATCTAATTCTGAGCCTGATAGTGGATATTTTGCATATATTGTTGGTGACTTAAAATTAGCAAAACATTTTGAAAATTTAGTTCTTGATTTTGTTTCAAAGAATGCTTATAAAAAAATTATTGTTGTATGTCCACATGAGTATGATAGATTAAAACAAGTTTTTAATGGTACTTCTATTGAAATTGTTCATGTATTAGAATTAATTGATGATGCGATTAAGAAAATCAATTCTAAAACTATTAAACGTGTAAAAGTTAAAACATCAATTTTAGATTCATTTGAATTAGCTAATCATACTTCATTTGAATTGACTAAACGAATATTGAAGAATATTGGATGTGATTATGTTGAGAAACTTTATACTAATGATGAATATTTTTCAACTGGTGCAGGTACTGGCTTTGATTTGATTTATCCAAATGTTTCATTAAATTTAGCAAGAAAACATATTGTAGATACAAAATTATCGCAAGTTAAGATGTTAGTTTCAATTGATTCACATGAATTTAAATTGTATAAACCATTATGTCAAGTTTCAATGATTGACTTTGTTGATATATATGATTTAATTTTTGATTCTATTAAGTGGAGTTAATTTTTTATTTTTATTTTCATTATTTTTCTAAGTATATAAAATTCAATTTTTTCAATCAATTATTTCTAATATATAGAGGATTCATACGTATATTTTTTAAATAGTAAACGCATTATATTATCTATATTATTTTAAAGGTGTTAAAATGTTAGAACAAGCAAAAAAATTAGC
>PPCM01000852.1_pt1 | contig 18391 bp, 16 predicted proteins | sample 1555541 | NCBI WGS metagenome assembly PPCM01 (sample SAMN05284479, study PRJNA326546) | Marine sediment metagenome, whole genome shotgun sequencing project. | isolation source: marine sediment | place: Germany: Wadden Sea | collected 2012-09-05 | reverse complement strand
TGACCTTGACTTCTAAGCCGTCCTCTCGAGTGGTAACCATCTCATCATGTGAGATATCAATGTAGTTAGGCTCAGACATCTTTTTCTCAGCAGGCATATTTAACCAAAACTGGAATCCTTGTAAGCCATTAATATTATCTTCACCTAACATTTCCTGATGTAATACACCCTTACCAGCAGTCATCCATTGGACTTCCCCATCTTTTAGTGATGATTTATTCCCCATACTATCTTCATGAGTAATATGACCTTTAATTAAGTAAGTGATTGTTTCAATACCGCGATGTGGATGCCACGGAAATCCTCCTTTAAGTTCCCCGTTATTGTCTAGAAGATAATCTAGCATAAGGAATGGGTCAAAAGCTTCAGTATCATGATAACCAAAAATTCTATTTACTGTTACACCAGCTCCTTCTCTTGTTGGTTTAGCTGTGTATTTTTTTATAATAGTACTCATTGTAACACCTCCTTTTATCTTGACTTCAAGATAATACAAATATAGTTTGAAGTCAAGACAAGTGCTTTTTAACAAATTTCTAACAATGTGATAGAACTTATTTAGAAATCGTATATAATAAAGATGACAGTGAGGTGAGGGTATGGAGTTTAAAGTTCGACAAGCAGTAATGAATGATATCTATCCAATAGGTTACGTTCATTATAAGAGTTGGTTGGAAACATATAGAGGTATAGTTGATGATGAGTATCTTGATAATTTAACATTAGACTCTAGAATAGAGAAAGTACACTTGTATATTGATAGGTGCTTTGTAGCTGAAGTTGACAATAGAGTCATTGGTTTTGCTGCATATATCGATACACCTAATGATGAAGAGGAAAACACCCTTGAAGTAAGCGCTATTTATGTATTGAAAAATTATTTGAATTTTGGGATTGGAAAATCTTTGATAAGAGAGTGTATAAACGCAAATCCCGAAAAAGACAGGCTATCGCTGTGGGTGTCAGTTCTTAATAAAAATGCAATTATTGCTTATGAGAAAATTGGCTTTTATAGAGAAGGTAAGGAAGAGTTGTATAAGATTGGTTCTTCAACAATTAAAGTATTAAAAATGAGTAAAGATTTACTAGATTGATTACCGTAAGACTGATATTTTAAGAAATTGAAGTTTTAAGGTGTGCATCTTTTATATCCGAAGATGCTTAATAATAAGGAGGGACAATGATGAAAGCACTAATAGTAATCGATATGCAAAATGGTTTGGTTAAAAATCGACCTTGGAAAATTGATGTGGTTACCGATAATATAGCTACTTTAATTTCGACAGCAAGAGCAAACAATATTGAAGTGATATATGTTTCACACACAGTTAAGGGTAGTCCCTTATTTGAGCCAGGAACTGAAAATTGGGAAATTATTGAGTTGTTAAAACCACGAAAAAATGAGAAAGTATTCGAGAAAAATTATAGCTCATCTTTCAAAGAAACAGGATTGAATGACTATTTGGAAGAAAGTAGTATTACCACTTTGATCATGACGGGAATGCAAACTGAAAAATGTTTTGATACTGCGGTAAGAGTAGCATTTGAGTTTGGATATCAAATAATAGTACCAGAACTTACAAATACAACGTTCGACACTAAGTTAATGACTGCAGAAATGATTTATGAACATCACAACTTTGAGATTTTCAACCAAAGATTTGCCCAAGTTGTCACATTCGATGCTTCAAAAGAATTGTTGATTGGAGATAAAAGCGATGAAATATAAATTTTGTCCTGAGTGCGGACTAGAGTTAACAACAATTGATGTCGGGGATGAATTAAATTTGCCATTTTGTAGTGCTTGTAAAGTACCTTATTTTGACCCTGTAAAAACCTGTATAATAGCAGCAGTAATAAATGAGGATAATCAAATTGCATTATTAAAGCAGGGCTACGTTTCCAAAAATCACGTACTCGTCGCTGGACATATCTCACTTTCTGAAACTCTTGAGCAATGTTGCATAAGAGAAGTCCTTGAAGAAAGTGGGCAAGTTGTTGCTGAAATCGAGTACATAAATAGTTATGTATATCCAAATAGAGATTTGCTAATGGTTGGATTCAAATGTATGGTCAACAAAAGCAAGTTTATTTCCTCTCCAGAAGTTGATGAAATAGCATGGTATGACCTAGATGGTAGTGAGAACTATTTGAGAGAAGGATCGATTGCAAGAAGACTTGTTGAGACGATTATCGAGAGGAAAAAAGATGAACATAAGAAGAATAAACAGCTATGAGGACTCAAGTTTTAGTCAAGAGGTATTAAATCAGCATGGAGCATTTCTTATTGATGATAAATATCGGTGCCAGTTTAAAATAATCAGTTCGAATACAGCCAGACTAAGTTGTGATAGAAGTGAGGATATCGATGCTGCCATTGAGGAGTTTAGATTCTATTCAGAGAATATAATAAGTTTCGAGGATGAAACGGGTAGAGTTTTGAGAAAGTTTCCCGATATGGAACTGATTAGTATAGAAGTAAATGAGATTCAACCTTCGCAATTTTATGTGAACGATTTAAAAGTTAAAGCTCTAGATAAGTATATAATTAGTGAAAATGATGTAGTAATTCCAATTACTTCAATCGGTAATAAATATGTATCATTAGATGGGCATACAAGGTTGCATATCGCCGTCAAGAAAGGGTTTACGAAAGTAAGAGCTTATTTTACAGAACCTGGGGAGTATATTGAAGAGTTCGTTTTGGAAGCTAAGAAAAGGGGAGTTGCTAACCCTAGAAATCTAGTGATTTTAACTAATGATGAATACGCTGAAAAGTGGCACAAGTTCTGTGATGATTTCTTTGCACAAAAAAAATAAGGTGATTTCACCTTATTTTATTATTTTGTAATCATGATTTTGCTTGTTCTTATTCTTAGAGACATACATTCTAGCATCGGCCTCATTAATTAAATCAGTAATATAATCACTTACATGGGTAATCGAACTAGCCTCAATCTTTTTTAAGTATTGCCTTTTGAACTTCTCATTCTCAACAATTCCAGCACTTACACTATAGTTATAAGGTAGACCCACATCTGAGTTTATATGTTTGAATTTTTTATCAATTTTATCCCATGTTGCTAAGGCAGAATCCTCATCTTCGCTAGGAAGAATAATCAAAAATTCATCTCCACCATATCGTATTATGAAATCAGATTTTCTAGTTATCCCTTTTATGATTTTTACGACATCACTAATCATGTTATCACCATAAATATGACCAAAAGTATCATTAATTTCTTTTAGGCCATCGACATCAATGAAACAAATTGTGAAGTTCTTGATAATTTTGTTTTCATTGATTAGGGTGTTTAGTATTTCTGTACCGGCACTTCTTGTGTATGCCCCTGTTTGGTCATCAAATTCTGCTAATGTTTTTAATCGCTTATACTCGTAATCTCTTCTAAACTTAGCATGAACTATAACATACGATGATGAAAATGCAATGATGAAAGAAATCATTAAGGCATGTAAGGATTGTCTAAAAATCTCACCAGTATCACTTAACGAGACGAAAAGATGGTTGCGTGACTCAGAGAAAACTAAAACTATATATGTTGTAGGATTAACTAAGATGATATTATCTCTGATGGTGTTATCAAATCTTACGTTAACTTTGTCTTTGATGAAAAAAGTATTATTATCAGTTAGTGCGATAAGCGTATTTGCCTGCATCTCGAAGTTCTTCATATCTGGGTAAATCTCAGTTATTTCATGAGCGAAGTCACTGTTCACAAGTAATTCGTTAAACAAGATATGATTGTCTTGCGAAATGTGATATAGATTACCAGTAGAGCCTTGTGTGATATCGGAGATAGAATTCATCATGTCGACATGATTGATTTTTACTACAATATAACCAGTATTGAACTCAGTATTAACCCTCTTACCGATGTATTGGTAGTGCTCTACATGTTCGTGGTGTGCTGTTGATTCATAAAATATTTCTGAATAAAGTACTTGCCTATCATCTATAGAATCAAGTACCTCAATGAAATGAGAGTCAACTGCCTTGATTCCATCCGTTTGTATCCGAACACTATCATTTACACGTAAAACTGTAAATGAGCTAACATTGTTACTATCGACAAAGTATATTTCATCATATAATGAATTTCTTATTGTGAACTTTCTAAACAATGAAGATAGTTGATTTATATCATAGTCATCTCCTAGAACATCTTCAAGAAATAATATGTCCTCATATATATTTTTTAGTTGCGAAGAATATACATAAGAGAAGTGATCAATATTATCTTTTTGAGATTTAATAAAGAAATCATTATCTTTATTTATTTGCGCACTAGTGAAGGGGAATATAATTATAGCAGCTAAAATAACCAAGACGATTGTCCCGGTACTTACTTGAGTTAGAAATGATAAACGGTCTTTGCTTTTGATATTAAACATTCTTTTCAAGTTCATATGAGTTCCTCCTTGCTTTTATTATACTCCTTAATTAGTTTTCTTAAAGGATTTCTTGTTTTGATTATTAAATACGAGGAGGTTTTACATACTTTTTACAAAAAAAAAGAAGACATAGTCTTCTTATATAGCTAAAACTTTGTTAGCCCTTGTTTGTACAGATAAAATCTCGAACATGTTCGTAGCTGATCCTACATTAAGTTTTTTATCTAAATTGTAGAATTGTAAACAAGCACCACAGAATAATATATTTACTCCTAAGTCCTCTAATCCTATTAAGTCTTTACTTATTCCCTCATCCTCAATCATTTTAACACCTGAGTTATAAACTAAGATGTGTGAAGGTAGAACGTCTAAATCTTGTAGAGTATGAACCATTGCCTTTCTCAAACTTAATCCAAGCTCATCGTCTCCATGACCCATTTCAAGTTTATCGATAGTAATTACTAAGTCAGTGACTTGTCTTGGTGTACTTGAGTTACCTTTACCCTTGATTGTGATAATTTCATAATGTTTGGAATTTACTGTTTTTGACTGAAAGGTATAATTTAGTTCCTTAGCTAACTTAGCGACATTTTGCATTGCAATCTCATTATCAACTATTGTTAATACTGTTTCATTAGCATCGCAACTTTCTAATGTTTTTTTAGTTTCAATTACAGGGATTGGGCATGCTTTTCCTTTTAAATCTAATATCTTCATTACTTATTCCTCCTGATTATTACACGGTAATCATCAACTCGTTTAGTTATGCTTTTTTTATCAAAATATTCAAGATAAGCTACTACAAACTTTCTAGAACTATCAGTGTAGTCTTTGATATCTTTAAGAACTATTTTGCCATTCTTCTCAAAAACTTTATAACTAAACTCGATAAGATCGTCAAGTGACTCAGTTAGCAAGAATATTTTACCATCAATATGTGTTAGTTCACCTCTATTAATGAGCATCTCAAACACAAGATCGAAGTCCTTTTTATTTCTTACTTTATCTTTCACATCATCAATATTTTCTGGCTTGTAACTATTTTTTTTATAGTTAGAAATGATAATACTTTTTATTTTTTGTTGTTCATCACTAAGTTTAATTTGAAAATCGTTATTGAAAATAAATTGTTTTCTTGAACTTACTCTGGTAAATGTTTTTATAATATCTAAGAAAAGTTTCGACTTTACATTCTCAAAAATTTTCTTGTTTACTTCATTTGTAATACAACCAACCTTTAAAGGGTTATTTTGATGATACATCTCTAAATAATCATAAACTTCCTGTTCTTTTTTCTCAAGGTAAGACTTGCTTAAGAAGACAATCTTTTTTCCTTTTTCAAACTGAAAAATACTCTTATTCACTACTAATTCCTGAATGTCAGAATCAACCTCCGAGTTGATTGAAGCAAACTTTTTGACTTCATCAATCGAAGAGAATGGATTAGTGTTTATTACATCAAGAATTACTTTTGAGAAGTTCTCCTGAGCAGAAGATAATTTCTGAACATAACCTTCTTTATCTTTTCCGGGTTTTTGAGCTTGAGTGTTTACAACCTCAAATCCAGCAATGGTAATAAGGGGTGAATACTGCCTTATAATACCGCGATCACCATTAAGCGATATTAATGGACTTTCGAGAATTAACTGAGCGAACTTAGTTTCTCCTGGCTTTATTTCATTTCCCTCTAAAACCCTTACCCTAGCCATCACTTCTTTAGTTTGGTGATAGACTCTTAATCTTTGGTTATTCTTTATTACTTTCTTCTGGTTTGAGAGAGTTGTTATTTTTACATCTATAAACTCACTAGAAGTTAGCGAATCCTTAGTTCCAATCACATAACCTCTTTTAATATCATCCTTGGACAATCTATTTATGTTTAATGCACATCTATTTCCTGGTGAAAGAGTGTCGACATTTACATTATGATTTTGAATGTTCTTGATTACAACTTTCTCCATAATTGGATAAATCTCAAGTTCATCTCCAACCGATACATTCTTCCCTTGGGTTGTACCTGTAATGACAGTACCTATTCCTTTTAGGGAAAAAGAACGGTCAATCGCCATTCTGAATACCGGCTTGCTAGCCGTATTTAAATCGATTTTATCGATGGTATCTTGTAATACTTTGCCCAGTTCAGTAATAGATGAATCATCTTTAATTGATGTTTTTACGACAGGAGCATTCTCAAGAAAAGAGTTCTTAAAGAATTTTCTAATCTCTGCTTCTCTTTTAGTTACAGTATCATCAGTAACCAAATCTGTCTTATTTAGGCAAATAATACCGTGCTTAATATCTAATAAACTTAAGATATCAAAGTGTTCTTTTGTCTGAGGCATAATACCGTCATCAGCAGCAATAACTAATAAGGCTATATCAATACCGTGAGCCCCAGCCAGCATGTTTTTGATGAATTTTTCATGACCTGGCATATCGATAATACCAATTCGTTGATTATTGAAATCAACAAACGAAAAACCAATATCAATTGATATTCCTCTTTCTTTTTCTTCTTGTAAGCGATCAGCATCAATACCAGTAAGTTCCTTTAAAATACTAGTTTTTCCGTGATCAATATGACCTGAAGTACCTACAATAATATTTCTCATTCTAGTCCCTCAAAAAAGTCAACAATTACATGGTAATCATCTTTTGTTATGGTCTTTAAATCGATCACAATTTTATTATTAGCAGTCAAAGGAACAATTGGAGTCTTGTGATTGTGTAACATTGTTTTTAGTTTTGTTGATCTAATATCAGAAATAACTTCCAAGCCGTAGCTATCAACAGTCTCTGTAGGCATTGCCCCACCACCGATTGTAGCTTTAGTTTCGATTAAGTTGAACTTCGTATTGTTAAGTTTTGACAATTTAGTTTTTAAACTTTTGGCTCTTTTCTTAACAAGTTGGGGATTCTCGCAAATCATTCTCATCGAAGGTATTTTCTCAATCACTTCACTTTCTTCAAGGTAGTGATTTAATGTTACTTCTAAAGCTGCTAATGTAAGCTTTGAAACTCTAAGAGATCTCAATAAATTATTTGCCTTTATCAAGTCGATATATTTCTTTTTACCAATGATGATTCCTGCTTGGGCACCACCAAGAAGCTTATCTCCACTAAAAGTGACTAAGTCTACTCCTGTACTCATCGAGTCTTGGATAGTTGGCTCATTTAGTTTTGTATACTTCTGTAACTTAATTAAGTTACCACTACCAGCATCTTCAATTGAAATGACGTTATGTTTCTTGGCTAAATCAACCATATCTTGTAATTCTACTTCTTTGGTGAAACCAATTATTTTATAGTTTGATGTATGTACCTTAATCAAGGCCTTAGTATTTTCAGTAATAGCATTCTCATAGTCGTTTAGGTGGGTTCTGTTTGTTGTTCCTACCTCGACAAGTTTAGTGTTTGCATAGTTCATAATTTCAGGGACCCTAAATGAACCACCAATTTCGATTAGTTCTCCACGAGAAATAACAACTTCCCCATTAGTAACAGTTGAAATCAATGTTAGTAAAACTGCAGATGCGTTGTTGTTTACTACAACACAAGCTTCAGCTCCAGTAAGATCACATACTAACTGCTCAACATGGTCATATCTAGATCCGCGACCTTCTTTTTCTAAGTTATACTCTAAGTTGTTATAGTTTAATCCGACAGTCATCACATGATTCATTGCATCTTGACTAAGTAATGAGCGACCTAAATTAGTATGGATAATAGTTCCTGAGGCATTTATAACTTTTTGTAGATTATACTTTGGTTGATCTTTTAGGTTATCTATACAAGATGTAAATACATCTTCAACTTCAAACTCTAAGATCAAGTCTTTAACAATTAAGTTTCTATAAGTATCAATTGTTGTTCTTATTGTGGAAATATATTTTGCATAAGGCATATTCTTTTGATACTTTGATATTCTTTTATCTTCTAAAAGTGTGTTTACTTTAGGAAGTTTTTTTAAGTTTTCTTTATTCATCTAATCACCTTATCATTATTTTTTTATTTTCTTTTTTAGTAACCTCACCAATGATGCTTGCTGTTATTCCTTGTTCGTGTAACTCTTGTAACATTGCATCGGCATCATTACAATCTACACTGAATAACAATCCTCCAGATGTCTGGGCATCATATAGTATTTCCATCATTGCATTTTCTACCCCATCAAAATCAATATACTTTTCAAAGTAATTTCTATTGATTTGGCCAGATGAAGTGAAAACATAGTTCTTAGCGTAGTAAAGAGCATCTTCTATGTAATTAATTTCTGACTGTTTAATAGATGCAGAGAAATCTACCTCTTTAATCATTTCGTGCAAATGACCGATTAAACCAAATCCAGTAATATCTGTACAAGCATTTACTTGATATTTTAAACCTACTTGATATGGGTACTTATTTAATTCTGTCATCTGAGCATACATCTCTGAAAGTGTTTCCTCTTTAACATCATAAACATTCGTAGCAATTGAAATAATTGAAGTTCCCAACTTCTTCGTTAGGATTATCTTATCACCCAGTTTAGGAGTGTTATTTCTCCAAATTTTATCCGGATGAGTTTGTCCTAAAACACTTAAACCAAGTTTGACAGAGTCGTCATAAATTGAATGACCACCCGTTAAAAGACACCCAGCTTCCATCATCTTCTCTTGGCACCCTTTTAACATCTGGCGAAGAGTATCCTCATCACCTTCTGTTGTATAGCAAAGGATATTTTGGGCAGTTAATGGCTTAGCTCCCATAGCGTATACATCGCTTAAAGAGTTAGCGGCAACTATTTGACCAAACATATATGGATCATCAACATGAGGAGTGAAGAAATCAAGAGTCTGAACTAACGCAGTGTCTTCATTTATTTTATAGACACTAGCATCATCACTACTAGAGAAGTCAACTATTAATTTTTCATCAGAAACGATTTCTAGGTTGTCCAAAATCTTCGATAAGACCCCCGGTCCTATTTTTGATTGTCAACCACCATTTGCGCATTTGAATTTAATGTTTTCTTCGTTCATATGTCTACCTCCTACATATATTTTCAAAGGTATTATATCATAATGATGTCCAATACTAAACTAAACACCCCCTTATATGTAGAATGATGGCAAAAATCTTATTTGATATTGATTTTTTCTGTATTATAATAGGAATAGACACAACATAGGAGGAGACAGATATGAGATTTAAGGATTTTAAGTATCAACGTCCTAGCTTAGAGCGTTATAAAGAGCAAATTAGTGATTTACTAGCTGCTTTTACAGATGAGTCAACGCTTGAAGAGGAAGTTAAAGCCATTAGGAAATCATTTGAGATTGAAGACACTTTAGATACGATTCTAGGGATTGCAAGTGTTCGACATACAATTGATACTAAAGATGAGTTTTATAGGGCTGAAAAAGATTTTGCAGATGAAAATATGCCATTATTTCAAGAGCAGAGTCAAGCACTATTGATGAAGATTTATAACTCTAGAAATAGAGAAGGGCTAGAAGCAGAATTTGGAGAACTATTGTTCAAGCAAGTGGAGTTACAGTTAAAGACTTTTAAGCCAGAAATAATTGAAGAACTACAACAAGAAAACAAATTAAGTAGTGAGTATGATGTGTTAAAGGCAAGTGCTGAAATCAAGTTTGACGGTAATACATACAATCTTAGTGGTATGGGTAAGTTTACTACTGATAAAGATCGTGAGACTAGACATAAAGCTTCTCTTGCTGTATCGAACTGGTATGCTGAGAATGAAACTAGATTAGATGAAATATATGATGGACTAGTTAAGGTTAGAAATCGAATCGCTAAGAAACTAGGTTATGAGAATTTTATCCAATTAGGTTATGATAGATTAGGAAGAAGTGACTACGATTACCGCGATGTAAAAAGATATCGTGATCAGATTTTTGATTCAGTAGTTCCTTTAGTAAAGCGCTTGATCGAAAGAAAAGGGAAAAGAATTCAAATAAATGATATGAAGTCATACGATTTGAACTTGTCATTCTTATCAGGGAATCCAACTCCTAAAGGAGATAGTAAGTGGCAGTTAAATCATGCTAAGGATATGTACTCAGAGATGAGTGAGCAAACAAAAGCATTCATCGAAATGATGACTGAGAAAGAACTTTTAGATCTTGATACTAAACCAGGTAAACAAGGTGGAGGATATTGTACGTTCTTCCCAGATTATGATGCACCATTTATCTTTGCGAATTTTAATGGTACAAGTCATGATGTTGATGTGTTAACACATGAAGCAGGACACGCTTTCCAAGTTTATTTATCAAAAGATCAAATTCCAAGTTATCGTTGGCCTACATTGGAAGCAGCTGAAATTGCATCGATGAGTATGGAATTTCTAGCATGGCCTTGGATTAACAAGTTCTTCATTGAAGATACAGATAAGTATAAGTTTTCACACCTAGCTGGTGCAATTTCATTCTTGCCCTATGGAGTGGCTGTTGATGAGTTTCAACATGCAATTTATGAAAACCCTGAGTTAACTCCAGAGCAGAGAAAAAGTACATGGCGCGAAATTGAAAAGAAGTATCTACCATTTAAGGATTATGATGACGATAAGTTCTTAGAGCGTGGTGGATTTTGGTTCCGTCAAGGACATATTTTTGCGGCTCCGTTTTACTACATTGATTATACTTTAGCACAGGTAGTAGCATTCCAATACTGGATTAAGGCGCAAGAGAATCATCAACAAGCTTTGAGTGAGTATATAGACTTATGTAAATTAGGTGGTTCAAAGTCTTTTGTGGAATTAGTAAAAACGGCTAACTTAAAAGTTCCATTTGATGATGGAGTAGTTTCAAGAATTATTACTCCAATAAAGAACTACCTTGATTCAGTTGATGATATGGAATTATAGGAGGAAATATGAAGGTTTCAATTTTTTACTTTAGTGGTACAGGTAACACGCTATATGCAGCTGAAAAACTTGCACATTATTTAGAACAAAACTTTGAAACAAAACTATTTTCGATTGAAGATGAGATTGATCGAAGCGAGTTTTTTACAGCAAATATTTTAGTATTTGCCTATCCAATCTATCTTTCGGATATGCCAATCAATATGAAAAATTTTATTAGTGACTTACCTAAACAAAATAAATCGGTATGTACCATCTGTACTCAAGCACTATTTAGTGGTGATGGGGGATATGTAGCTCATGATGTTCTTGAAGAAAAGGGTTATGCACATACATGGTCCGTCCAATTAAAAGCATTTACTAATATTGGTCTTATGGGATTAAAACCATCAAGTGATTATGAGGGTAATAAAGAAGTATTGCTTAAGATGGATGAGGATTTAATGAAGTTAGCAGATGATATTCGCGATTGTAATACGAGTCTTTCAGATAGTGGTTTTTTCAGTTATCTATTGGGAATGACCCAAAGACCATTTTATAAGATGGCGATAAAGAGTTATTCGAGAAAGTTGCATGTTAATGTAACTTTATGCAATCAATGTGAGACATGTGTAAAAGGATGTCCGGAGAGCATTATTGTTAATAATGAGGGAATAGAGTTTGTTGAAAGGGATAAGTGTTTAGCGTGTACACGTTGCCTAAATTACTGCCCAACTATGGCAATTTCTCGTTCAAAGAATGATACCAAAATGCAATTTAGGGGACCTACTAAGAAAGTATTTCAAACAATAAACAAAGAAAACCTACTAGATTAATCTCTAGTAGGTTTTTAATTAACGACGCAGTCTCCTGCGTTCTTTTCTTTTGTAATAAGCATCTACTTTTAAAGCTTTGAAGTATTCATTATAGCGCTCTATAGAAATCTCATTATTATCTAACGCCTCTAAAACCTTACAGTCGGGTTCGTGAGTGTGATTACAATCTCGGTACTTACACCCGTCAGCAAGTTTGAAGATGTCTTGATAATGCTCTTCAAGATCACAAGTTCCATAAGAACTGATTGTTCGTATACCTGGTGTATCAATGATATAACTATTGATTTCAGGTATCGAATACATTTGTCTGTTAGTAGTTGTATGCCTACCTTGTGCATCACTTTCTCGGACAATTTGTGTCTCGATATTCTCCCCAGTAATTGCGTTGATCAAAGTGGATTTTCCAACCCCACTTGCGCCAATAAAAACGGCTGTTTGATTAGCGATTAAGTACTTAACAGTCTCAATATCTTCACTATTGTGTGATGATATTGCGAAAGTTGCGACTCCAGTATTTAAAGAATGAACCATATCAAGATATGATTGAACATCGGTTGTTAAATCAGATTTAGTTAGTAACACAGCTGTTTTTGCTTGTGAAGTATAGCCTAGCGAAATAAATTGAGAAAGTTTCTTTAAGTTGAAATCATTATTCAAAGACATGCAAATTAAAACGATATCAATGTTCGCACAAAATAGTTGCTTTGATCCTGTTCCATCAGTAGAAACTCTTGCTAGTTCGGTTCTTCTAGGACAAACCTTATGAATGATATAACTATCATATTCTTTTGTGACAATCACTTTGTCGCCAACACATGGATATTCATCTCGATAGTTTATGATGTATTTGAACTTTCCACTTACTCTAGCTAAAACTTGTTCATCTTCAAGAGTTAGAGTATATAAATCCTTGTTAACAGTAATAACTGTTGCTGTAATAAATTCAATATTGTTTTCTGTCATTAAGACCTCCGGAATAATTTATTTTTGAATCACCATTTCAATTTTTTTCATAAATACCATCTCCCTTCGGTTTTGTTATAAATAGAATTTACCATATTTTTTTTAGATAAACAATTGCCAAAAAGATTATGTTGATATAAGATGTCTCTATATGGAGGTATCTTATGAGAAATAAAGAATATTTTAATATATTGATATTACTTTTTGTAGCGGTAATATGGGGTTCTGGTTTTCCGGTAACTGATATTGCCTTAGACGAGTTAGGTAGTCCCTATCATGTACTCTTCTATCGATTCTCGATTGCTACTGTAGTAATGTTTATAATAAATTATAAAACAATTGTTAGACACTTTAAGGATAACCTGAAGGCGGGTATTATAGTTGGAACTTTCCTATTTTTAGGATTTCTATTCCAAACTACAGGACTTGAATTTACAACACCATCGATAAACGCCTTTCTGACAGCATTAAATGTAATTATTGCTCCTTTTTTATTTTGGATTGTTACAAAGAAAAGCGTAGATAAGTATACTCTATTTGGAGCTTTCATGGCGTTAATTGGTATTGGGGTCTTAACGATAAATGGAGAGTTAGGAATTGGAAAAGGAGACATGTTGACAATTATATGTGCATTCTTCTTTGCTGGTCACATTGTAGCTAATGGGTTGTATGCTTCTAGAAAAGGAGTGAATTTAACAACCCTTGTATTTTTGCAGCTTTTTGTATCAATGATTTTTAGTGCAATATCACTAGTATTTACAACACCTATTACAGTAGCACCATCAAGTGTTGGATTGATATCGGTTGTGTATCTAGGACTCTTTTCAACATTGCTTTGCTTTTTCTTGCAAACTTTTGCACAGGAAAAGGTTGATAGTACTAAAACAGCAATTGTATTGTCTACCGAATCACTTTGGGGAACAGTCTTTTCTATCCTATTAGTTAATGATGTATTTACCATAAGAATTGCCATTGGTGCTACAATAGTTTTAAGTGCTATAATAATAACAGAAACTAAATTAAGTTTTATGAAGAAGAAGGTATAAAATGAAAATAATAACGAACAACTTTAAAGTGAATGAGAGATTGAATGACAAAGCCGAGATTGAGTATTATGAAGATAAGAATTTCGTAGAGATTTTAATTGTAGTGAGAGATTATGTCCAAAATGGTTATCGATTACTAACGCATCCATTAAGTGGATCAATTAAGCCTGATGAAACACCATATAAGTCAGTGATGATTGAAAAGCATCATACGACAGATTTTGATTCAGTTACAATTATTGCAACTGCGATAGAAAAGGCACAGGTAATGCTTGAGGAATCAAAAGTTAAAGAGTATACAGATAAGTTGATTGATGACTTCTCAGAAATTGATTACGGATTAATTAAGAGTGGGTTGGAATCACATTTCACATTCAAAAGATAGGCAAAAGCCTATCTTTTTTTATACTATGATAAGACATTCTTATTAAAGGACAACTTTAATTAAAAAAAGTTAAAATTTAGTGCAAAAGTTAACAATTAATATTGCCATTAAAAACTTTCTACACTATAATGTAGTTACATAAAATATGCTGAATGAAGCTTATAGGAGATACCTATTAAATTAGGAGCCGAAGGGTCAAGCGATCGTGAAAATCTCAGGCAAAAGGATTATAAGTAGACAGCACTCTGAATGTAACAGACAGAGACTATCTTTTTTGGATAGTCTCTATTTTATTATTTAATAAAATAATTATAGGAGGTGTTTGTTTTGAAGCTTGAAATTGGAAATATTAAGATTAATGATATTAAGTTCGATTCTACTTCAAAAATTGAAGGTGGAGTATTATACATCAACAAAGATGAAATCATCGCTATGGCTAGTGAAGATGAAAGATTAGCATCAGTTGAGTTAGATATTGCTTTACCTGGACAAAGTGTTCGTATTACGCCAGTTAAAGATGTTATCCAACCTCGCGTTAAAGTTGAAGGTAATGGTGGGATCTTCCCAGGTGTAATGTCAAAAGTTGATACTGTAGGTAGCGGACGTACTAACGTTTTAGAAGGTATGGCTGTTGTTACATGTGGTTCAATTGTTGGTTTCCAAGAGGGAATCGTAGATATGACTGGACCAGGTGCTGAGTATACACCATTCTCTAAGTTAAATAACTTAGTTGTTGTTATGGAACCTGCTCAAGGTATCGATCAATATGGTCACGAAGCTGCATGTCGTATTGCAGGATTAAAGATCGCAGAATTTATTGGTAAGTTAGCTAAGGATGTAGCTGCTGATAGTGTTGAGTCTTATGAGACGAAGCCATTATTAGAACAAGCTGCACAATACCCTGAGTTACCAAAAGTAGGATATGTTTACATGTTACAAACTCAAGGGTTATTACATGATACATATGTTTATGGTGTTGATGCTAAGCAAATCATCCCTACAATCTTATATCCTACAGAAGTTATGGATGGAGCTATTTTAAGTGGTAACTGTGTATCTGCATGTGATAAAAATACTACATACCACCACCAAAATAACCCAATCATCAAAAATTTATATGCTCAACATGGAAAGACAATCAACTTTGTTGGAGTAATCATTACTAATGAAAATGTTTACTTAGCTGACAAAGAGCGTTCTTCTAACATGAGTGCAAAATTAAGTAGATACTTAGGTCTTGATGGAGTTATTATCTCTCAAGAAGGATTCGGTAATCCAGATACAGACTTAATTATGAACTGTAAAAAAATCGAAGCTGAAGGTGTAAAAACAGTAATCGTTACTGATGAGTATGCTGGACGTGAAGGAACTTCTCAGTCATTAGCTGATGCTGATAAGGCTGCTGATGCTGTAGTTACTGGTGGAAATGCAAACGAAGTTATCGTTTTACCACCAATGGATAAAGTAATTGGAACTTTAGAGTTTGTTGATAAAATTGCTGGTGGTTTCGCTGGTTCATTACGTGAAGATGGTTCAATTGAAGCAGAAATTCAAGTAATTACTGGTGCTACTAACGAACTAGGATTCAACAAAATGTCTGCAAAGACTTACTAATTAAGGAGGATAAATAAATGGCTATTAAAGTTGTACATTATATCAATCAATTCTTCGCTGGTATCGGTGGAGAAGAAAAAGCTGACCATCCTGCTGAGTTAAGACAAGGACATGTTGGACCAGGGATGGCATTAAGTGGTGCTTTTGGTGAAGAAGCTGAGATTGTTGCAACAGTTATCTGTGGTGACTCTTACTTCAATGAAAACCTAGAACAAGCTAAAGCTGAAATTTTAGAGATGATTAAATCTCAAAACCCAGATGTGTTAGTTGCAGGACCTGCATTTAACGCTGGACGTTACGGAACTGCTTGTGGTACTGTAGCAAAAATGATTCAAGACGAGTTAAATATTCCTGTGGTTACAGCAATGTATGAAGAGAACCCAGGTGTAGATATGTATCGTAAAGAAGTATATATTTTACCTACTTCAAACTCTGCAGCAGGTATGCGTAAAGCGGTTAAGCCATTAGCTGCATTCGCATTAAAATTAGCTAAAGGTGAAGAAATCTTAAGCCCTACTGAAGATGGATACTTTGAGCGTGGAGCACGTGTAAACTACTTTACTGATAAAATCGGTGGAGAACGTGCTGTTGATATGTTAGTTGCAAAATTAAGCGGATTAGAGTATACTACTGAGTACCCAATGCCGACATTTGATAATGTTGAACCAGGAAAAGCTATTGTTGATATGAGCAAAGCTAAAGTTGCTGTTGTAACTTCTGGTGGTATTGTACCAAGTGGTAACCCTGATAGAATTGAATCATCATCTGCTTCTAAGTATGGTGAATATTCAATTGAAGATCGTGGAGAAACTGCTCATGGTGGTTATGATCCTGTTTATGCAAATGAACGTCCTGACCGTGTTGTTGCAATTGATGTATTACAAGACATGGTTCAAGAAGGATTAATCGGAGCTTTACATGAATTCTACTATACTACTACTGGTAACGGTACGTCAGTTAAGAATTCAGACGCTTTCGGTACTGAGATTGGACAAAAGTTATTAGCTGCTGGTGTTGATGCAGTTATCTTAACTTCTACCTGAGGGACTTGTACTCGTTGCGGTGCAACGATGGTAAAAGCGATTGAAAGAACTGGTTTACCAGTTGTTCATATCTGTACGGTAGTACCAATTTCATTAACTGTAGGAGCGAATAGAATTGTACCTGCAATTGCTATTCCATTCCCATTAGGAAATCCTAAGTTAGATGCAGTTGAAGAGAAAAAACTAAGAAGAGGAATTATCGAGAAAGCATTAGATGCTTTACAAACTGAGGTTTCTGACCAAACAGTTTTCGATAAGTAATTCTTTTGCCCACAGATGTGGGCATCTTGGAAGTAGAGAGGTAACTGGTGTGCCTACCGGTCTTCAACACCGTGTTGCGGCATTAGATTGTCGTGGGTGGGTTCGATTCCCACATACTTCCGCCAAGGAAATTTTAAGAGCCGTAAGGCTCTTTTTTATACAATTTAAATAGGGGTGATAGGATGGGTGAGTATTTTAAAATTCATATAAATAGTTTAAAGTTGTTAAGAGGGAACTTGCATAAATTTATCGGTTATCAACTGTTGACAGGTTTGTTAATGATTGTTGTTTTTGTGCCGGGATTTCAGTGGTTCTGGAATACGATGATGAAGGCTAGGGGTTATACGTATATTACTAATGGTTTAATTCAAAAATTCTTAATATCACCACAGGGAATAGCAATTGTTATCCTTTCTATTCTTTTGGGAATTCTTGCTGTATTATTGCAACAAGGGGGACAAGTAGTATTGGCTCAACTGTTAATAAGTGGGAAAACAGAAGTAAAGTACTTTGATATTATGAAGTATACGATGAGTAAAGCTAAGTATATGTTGGGGATTGATGGTGTCTTGATAGCTTTATATTTTGTAGTGATTGCGCCATTGCTTGGATTTGATTTCAGTAATGAGTTACTGGATGGATTAGAGATTCCCGGATTCATTATGCAAGTAATTGAAAGTAACAGTGTGTACCTTATCACTATGGTTATAGTAGTAGCATTTACGATGTACTTAGCATTTAGATATATGTTTGCCTTTCAGGCTCTCTTGCTTGATCCAAATGGTGATAGACATTTTTTGAAAAGAAGCTCAACTTTGAAAAAGGAGCGTTCTAAGGAAGTATTCCTCTTTTTTCTAACAGAAATTGTGATTATTTTGGCGGTCATTATATTGCTATTTGGGGGCTTTGTTTTAATTACATCGATAATTGACAATTTTCTTGTGATAAATGAAGACCTTGTTTTAAAGATTGTTTTT
>PPCM01000851.1_pt1 | contig 18392 bp, 15 predicted proteins | sample 1555541 | NCBI WGS metagenome assembly PPCM01 (sample SAMN05284479, study PRJNA326546) | Marine sediment metagenome, whole genome shotgun sequencing project. | isolation source: marine sediment | place: Germany: Wadden Sea | collected 2012-09-05 | reverse complement strand
ACTCGGTCCCAACGGTAGCGGTAAGACAACTCTTGTATCTTCAATTTCCGGTGTCCTGCCTCCTTTGGGAGGGCGTATTGAGATTGAGGGCCAAGAGGTTAATGTATATCGTCCCCGTGAGCTTGCCGGGATTATGGCTGTGCTGCCGCAGCGGGTAGACCCCGCTTTCGGGCTGACTGTGAAATCTATGGTTCTGATGGGCCGTTACGCGCATGGGTCCGGCTTTTTCGGTTATGACGGCGAGGACGAGCAAATTTGTACCGAAGCCATTGAACGGGTAGGCATAAGGCATCTGGCAGAGCGTTCGGTTGCCGAGCTTTCCGGCGGTGAATTTCAGCGGGTGCTTATGGCTCGTACTGTTGCTCAGCAAGCCCGGGTCATGGTGCTTGATGAAGCCTCTTCCGGTGTTGATGTTGCCGGGAAGATCGAGCTTTTTGATCTCCTGAAAAGGATGAACCGCGACGGGGCTACCATTGTCTGCGTGATCCATGATCTCAACTTAGCGGCCCTTTATTTCGACCGTCTGGTATTTCTTTCTCAGGGAAGAGTCATGCTGGATGGTTCGCCTGCTGAAGTAATTACAGAGGAAAATATTTCAAATGTTTATGAAACATCTGTTGCGATTGTGGAGCATCCGAGTCTCCATGTTCCGCAGGTTCTTTTTTCTCCTGCTGCTGATTAGTTTCGCAGGTACTTTTGCGTTCGAGGGGCAGGCGGCGGTTTCCATTACCGATGACTTCGGCAATGAAGTCACTTTGCAGGCTCCGGCTAAGCGTATCGTGGCCTTGTATGGATCGTTCAATGAGATTCTCTATGCCATGGATCTCGGCGATAGGCTGGTGGCCCGCACCGCTGCGGATCATTATCCAGAACAGATTACGGTCCTGCCGTCCATCGGTACTCATATGCGGCCCAATCCGGAACTGATCGTGGCTCTAAAGCCTGATCTTGTCTTGCAGATGGCCGGACGTTCGCAGGCTGCTACAGCTCTTGAACCGCTCAAAGTCAGGGGGATTCCCTGCGCTATGTTTCAGGTGGCCTCGTTTGAGGAAATGTTTTCCGTAATTCGCAGGCTGGGCGTGCTTACCGGGGAGCCGGGGGCAGCAGATAAATTGATTGATTCAATGAATGTGCGGCTTAATGCGGTGTTGCAAAAGTATGTAACTTCTTCAGTTCTGCCGAGCGTTTTTTTTGAAATACGTTATCCTAATCTGCTGGCAGCAGGGCAGGGTTCCATTGTGAATGATATTATCCGCCATGCCGGGGGATTTAATTGTGTCGGCAACCATAAAAAGATCGTACGCATGGGTGAAGAAGAGTTAATGCGGATTAATCCGCAGAACTATGTTTATCAGACTGGGCGTATGAATCCATCTCCGGTCATGCCCGATGAACGCAGCCATTTCAAGTTGATTGATGCGGTGCGCAAGAATAGAATTTTAAAGGTGGACGAGTCGGTTTTTTCCCGGCCCGGTCCGCGAAATGTGGAGGCCGTGGAGATTCTTGCGGACTTCCTTCTTAATAACAAAGAGAAATAAATGAATAATTCCGGAAAAATATACGGTATCGGGGTCGGTCCCGGTGATTCTGATCTGTTGACCGTGAGAGCGGTACGTGTGCTTGAAAAAGTTGATGTGGTTTTTGCTGCTTCTTCCACCAAGAACGAATATTCTCATTCACTTGAAATAGCATCCGAATTCGTGCGTGATGATTGCGAAGTGGTCAAGCTGGGCTATCCAATGACCCGCGATAAGGATGTGCTGAACGATGCTTGGGAAGAAAATTGCCGCATTGCTTGTCAGCTTCTTGAAGGTGGTAAAACCGCAGCATTCTTGACCCTTGGCGATCCGCTGATTTATTCCACTTTCGGTTACATGATGCAGACCATGAAGCGACTTTGCCCCGAAGTTGAATTCGAGGTTGTACCCGGCATTACTTCCTATCAGGCCGCTGCCGCAAGATCGCAGCAGGTGCTGGTGGAGTCCGGTCAGAATCTGCTGCTCACGTCTGGAGTTGCCGATCCTGAAAAGTTCGCCAAGTCTTTGGAACTCGTTGATAACGCTGTAATCCTCAAAGCCTACCGCAATTTTCCTGAACTACGTGAAACAGTGAATGAAATCTGTAAGATGGATGTGAAATTTTACACCCGTCTGGGGCTGGATGGCGAGGCCATTTATCTGGACATCAACGAAGTGCCGGAAAAAACAAACTATCTTTCATTGATGCTGCTGACAGCTAAGAAGTAGTATTTAAGTTACGTACGAAATTTAAAAGGCCGTGAATCTATTGAGATTCACGGCCTTAGTTTTTAGCTTTTAATAATCGGTGTCCCCGTTTCTTCGAGATCTTTTTGCAGCAGCTCACGCATGCGTTTGCAGATGGGACCGGGGCGAACATCGTGAATTGGCTTTTTGTTGAAGCGCACAACGGCTACTGCATCAATGGATGTGCCGCAGATAATGACTTCTTTTGCTAGCAGGATGTCTTCTTCGGATATGGCCCGGAAATCTACTTCAATCTCATCTTCGATTAACTGTAGGGCGCGGGCAATGGTGGTTCCGGCCAGCGAGTTGGTAAATTTTGGAGTATACAGCTTACCGTCTGGGCTTACAATGCAGACATTCTCAGTTGCTCCTTCTGCAAGGAAACTCAGGCTGTCAAAGCAGAAGGGCACGTCGAATCCTTCTTCCTTCGCATTGATTTTCATCATTACGTTGGGCAGGTAGTCGATGGATTTGATCGTTGCCAGATAAGGCTGTTTAGCCGGAACCTTACTTCTGAAAGCGGTTACGCCTTTTTCATACCACGAATCCGGTTTGGGTTCGTGTTTGTATACTACGATGTATAGGGACGGAACCGGACATTCATACGGACTGATGCCGAAGCCGCCGGAACCACGACCGAGCATTACTCGGACCATACCGGAATCAACACCGGATGCTCCGGCTACTTCCAGAATGATATCGCCGAGTTCATCCCAAGAGCAGGGTGGTTCAAGGCTGATTGTGCGGGCGGAACGCTTCATACGGCGCAGGTGTGGTTGAAGCTGGTAAAGTTTGCCGTCTACAAATTTCATGCTTTCAAAAATACCATCTCCGCGGTGGACCAGATGGTCGTCCCAAGGCATAAGCATGAGTTTGGGATCGGTGCAGACCAATCCGATGCGGTGCTCGTAAAATGCACAAATTTTATCAGTTCCCGCGCGCATGGCGGAAAGCATGGCATCAATATATTCGTTACTGTCTACTTTTCTAATCAATTCCGGACTCCGTAAATTTATTTAAACCCCATCAGGGATCATAACCGCCATAAGCTTCGGGAATTCCTCTTCCGCAAAGCCGAGTTACCCTACCGCCAAAGGGTGGGCTTCCGCAAGTGAAGATTCTGGAGATGAGTTGAATTTAAATGTCTAAGTAGCCGTGTTTGTATTTCTATTTATGATAGTGTTTAAATTTGTTTTTGGGGTTTTAGTCTTATACATTTGATGCAATGTTTTTTTTAGCCATGTTGTACAATGTTTGTATGTGTAGTATCCGTTCTGCATAATTAAAAAAGTTCTTTTAATAGCATTATATTATGGGGTGGGTATGAAAGGGATTTTGAGAGTTCTTTTGTTGTGTCTGTGTTTTCCGTGTGTTGCTGTCGCTGATGGTGTGCCTGTCGTTTTTAGTCTTGCTTCAGGGCAGGATGCTAATGATGTTTATGTTACTTTTTTTAATTGTCAGAGCGGTGCCGGGCTAATTTCAGGCACTTTCAATAATGCCAGCGGGGCTCAGTCTTTGAGTACTTCTCAATCCTATACTATGAAATCTCTCACCAGTGTGACCAGTGTTGCCAATGGAGTTCCTGCCGGAGTTCCTTCTATTCAACTGGATTCATTTCCTTCTGGACGGATATATCTCTCAATTGGTGGTTCTCCTACTGCTACTCCATGCACTGAGCCCTCTACTGATCCCAATTCAGGTGATGCAAGCCTCGGAGTGCGCTATCAGCCCATGGAACTGGATGTAACTAATGGTGTGGTCAACGCCGATTTAACCTATATTGATTATGCGGCAATCGCCCTTTCATTGATCGTTCAGAATTCAACCACTACTGTTACTAACAGTCCTTTGCTGACCTCTGTGTCAAGCGAGGTGCTTACGGATGCTCTTGGTAAGTCCAGTTCTCCTAATTACCAGACTGTTCAACCCTCTCCCTCAGACAGATTGCCTAGTGCAAATTTTGCAAGGGTTCTTTCTCCTACTACAGCGGCGGAAGTTCCTGATTTTCACGATTGGACTAATTACTTAAAAACTACACTTTACCAGATAACTACCGTTCAAAATAAACCGATTAAAATTTCAGGATTGTTTAGCGGGGTTGGGAATTCACCCACTGGTAATCCTAAAACCCAGCAGCAGTTATACGATTATCTTGTTACAGTGGATATTAATGGAGATATTACATTTACTGCTCAGGGTAATTCCGGAAATGGTCAAATGGCACCGATTCCGAACGGCCTGCAAGGACCCGGGGTTGGGAATAATAATATTACGGCAACATTTGCTGATATGAATGCTGCGACCGGTATTTACGGAAACAATCCTAAATATACCCCCCAAGGTGAAGCTAAGACTGCTGGAATTGTGAATGACTTTTATGGTTGGGTGGTCGGTGATTTTGTTGCTGCGCTCAGTTGGGGGTTCCCGGGGAGTACTGTTGATTTTAACGGAACACCTCTCGGCGATTATGCCAGCACTTATTGGTGGGGAGGAACCGCTGTGGATGGTGCGATTGTTGCCTCAGCAGATTCAGCTGTGGGAAAAGGGCGTGTCTTTGCGACGGCACAGCCAACTGAGCCGGATAATTATCACAGTTACGGAGCAGCTCTTAAAGGTATTACCGCTGCCTATGGGTTTGGCTTTGAGGATCGTGCCGGGTCGACTCTGATTAATTTTGGCAGGGCAGCACAGCCCAATGCATATCTTGAAATAGGTATCGGCAACCAAGCTGTGCCAGCTGTTCAGGCCAGCAGCTTTCAGGATACAGGGATCACAGTTATAGTGGATGATTTTGTGCCCAAAACCAAGACTGCGGCCCAGTTGCGGTCAAGTTACGCTGTTGAAGATTTTTTGCCTTATGCTTCAATCTGTTCATTTAATGCAACAATCAACACCAATGGTGGGTGTGCAACGTTTATGATCGATTCAAAAGAGTTGCCTACCGGCACTGTTGCAGATTTTAAGTTGCTGAAATTGTACGATTCCAACAGTTCCTCGTCACCTTATCAAAATTATTCTTCAAATGGAGCGCAGTTTACGGACGGGTACTGGTGGATCACCGATCTTGCAGGAAATCATCTGGCTCTGACTGATACGGTTACTTATGGAACGCATTATTACATCCATTTCGTTGTCAAAGACAACGGAGACTATGATGCAGACCCGGTTTTGGGGCAGATCACTGATCCGTTTGTTATCGGTGGAACTTCTTCCAGCGGTTGTGTGATGAATCCTCATGCCGGTTTGAGATATGAGCTTTTGGCTTTGCTGGGAGCCGCAATTCTTCTGTTTGCAGTTCGTAGATTCAGGATCCGGAGAAGTTAAAAATTGTAGCCAACTAAACAAAAGAAACGGTGAAGCCGAGTAAATTCAGCTTCACCGTTTTTAATTTTTAAAGACATCTTTTAACAGATTGAGTTCGATCTCAAACTATTAAAAGTTTTTGAAGAGTCCAGAGAAACTTTTGCAAAAGTTTCTTTGGTTGCCGAAGGGCCGCCGGAGGCTACTTTACACGAACCAAATCGCGTGCAATCAGAGTCTCGGCGATCTGTACTGTGTTCAGCGCGGCACCTTTGCGGATGTTGTCTGAAACAATCCACATGTTCAGGCCGTTCTCGATGGTTTCATCTTCGCGGATACGGCCAACGAAAACATCGTCTTCCCCTGCGCAGTCAATTGCCATGGGGTAGATGTTCTTTTCGGGGAAATCCATAACAGTGATGCCGGGGAAGCTGGCAAGCAAGTTGCGGCATTCCTCAACAGTTACCTTTTCCTCGGTTTCGATGTTCACGGATTCGGAGTGGCTGTAGAAGACGGGCACGCGCACGGTTGTGGCGGTGAGCTTGATTGAGTCGTCGCCCATGATTTTTTTGGTCTCGTTGACCATTTTCATTTCTTCTTTGGTGTAGCCGTTATCCATGAAAACATCGATGTGGGGCAGGCAGTTGAAGGCGATCTGGTGCGGGTAGGCACTGGGAACCACTTCTTTGCCGTTGAAAAGTCTGCTCACCTGAGTTTCAAGCTCGGTGATGGCTTTTTGTCCGGTACCGGAAACAGCCTGATAGGTGGAAACGATGATACGTTTGATCTTGGCTTCATCGTGAATGGGCTTCAGCGCAACAACCATCTGGATTGTAGAACAGTTGGGGTTGGCGATGATGCCGGGATGCCAGTCGAGGTCTTCGGGGTTAACTTCGGGAACAACGAGGGGCACTTTGGGGTCCATTCTCCAAGCACTGGAGTTATCCACAACAACGCAGCCTGCTTTGGCAGCAAGGGGAGCGAATTTTTCGGAGGTACCGCCGCCTGCGGAAAAAAGAGCAATATCAAATCCTTCAAAGGAATCTTCTTTCAGCTCTATAACGGTCAGCTCTTCGCCTTTATAGGGAACCTTGGTTCCGGCGGAACGGGCGGAAGAAAAAGGAACAATTTCGGATGCGGGGAAGTCGCGCTGCTCAAGCACTTTGAGCATTTCACGTCCAACCGCGCCTGTGGCCCCAACAACAGCAACTCTGGGATTTTTGGTACTCATAGCTAAACCTCCGTATTCTTGACCCGGACCATCGGCAGTCCGGTTTGTTTGTTTATATGATACGCTTCGCGTTCTGACAGGTGATTTCGTCTCCGACGGCCAAAGGGGATAATCCCCTTTGGAATCCCTATTAGTTTAAGCGGGATAAAACGTAAATTTAAAATTTTAATGCCTGACCGATTTCAAGGCAGGCTTTAGCTCTATTCAAGGTGTAAAGATGTACTCCGGGTGCGCCGCCGTCCAGCAGTTCCTGGGCCTGTCTGGTAGCGAACTCAATTCCCAGTTTGTAAACCGCTTCATCACCGCCATCAGCATGTGCTTTTTCCAGCGCGCTGAGGAATTTCCCGGGAATGGCCGCGCCGCACAGTGAAAGAATGAATTTGGCTGATTTAAGGCTCATGATAGGCAGTACACCGGGCAGAACCGGAACATCAATGCCCATGCCTTTCAGTCTGTCACAGAAGTCAAAGTAGACCCGGTTATCAAAAAAGAGCTGGGTGATGATGAATTCGCCGCCCTCGTCGATTTTGTACTTCATCCACTTGAAGTCTTCCTTGATGGAAGGGGATTCAAGGTGCGCTTCCGGGTAACCGGCAACAGCTATCCCTACACCGGGATGTTTATCCTTCACGTACGTAACAAGGTCGGAGCCGTGCTTGAAAGCCTGGGTGTTGAAGTCAAAATCCTCGTCATCAGCAGGAGCGTCGCCGCGCAGGGCAAGGATATTTTCGACATCCGCTTCCTGAAGTGCGGAAACAAATTCACTGATATTTTCCGGGCTGGCACCGACACAGGTAAGGTGTGCAAGAGGTTCAACACCCGCATCCTGCTTCATTCTTTTAACAATTTCAAGTGAATTGTCCTGTGTTCCTCCACCTGCGCCGTAAGTAACGGATGCGAAAAGAGGATTCAGAACTTTGAGCTTCTCTACAACTTCAAAAAATTTAGGCCACGACTCACGGTCTTTGGGAGGGAAAAATTCAAGAGAAATGAACTGTCCGTTTTTATTGATTAAATCGATGATTTTCATATTTTACTCCAATGCCTCCGGCGGCCCTATCGGGAATCCCTGCGGGGCTGATTTGATGCGCTTTGCGCTTTTTGATGTAAAGAATTTGCCTTCGGCGACCCTGCCGAGCCTCAAACCCTTTGAAAAGGGGGTGAGAATCCTGAACTTTTTTATTAGGGCTTCGCCGCTTAGGCAGAAATTGTGCGGGGATTATTTGTTTTGAAGAGCTTTTTCTCGCTCTTTCAGCAGTTCAAGAATTTCGTAATTCACGGGCAGGAATTTTACGTCACGCATGTCGGTCAGGTCGAACCAGTCAAACCGCTGGTTTTCCATAGAACTGACTTGGCCGGAAAAATCCCAGATGTCGAAAAAATTCAAGTGCACTGTATATTCGGGGTACTCTACAGTTTTTTCCATCCAGAAGTCAAAGTTTGTTGGTGTTATACCCAACTCTTCCTGTAATTCGCGAACCAGTGCATCTCCGAGTGATTCATTCACTTCAACCTTGCCGCCGGGGAATTCCCACCATCCGGCATAATCCTTACCCGCAGGACGTTCAGCAGAAAGGAAAAGGCCGTCTTTCCAGATAACTCCGGCAACAACTTCAATTGGATTTATTTTTGTCATTATTAAGATGGTTGGTTCAGGAAATTAATTCGCGAAGCGTAATAAAAGTTTTAGGAGAGTCCAGAGAACCCTTTTTCAAAAGGGTTCTTTGGTCCCGCTGAAAGCGCCGCCGGAGGCAAAATCTTTTAATTAAAAGCGTGTTAGCGTATCAGCTCTCTAATAATTGCTTCTTACGTTCTTCGAGTTCAGTTATTTCTTCTTCCAGAACGGCCATTTTTTCCATGAGTTCATCGGCCCATGCGCATGTCTCGGTATAGCGTGAATTTAGTTCTACTGCAGCCGCTCCGTCGTTATAAAGTGCGGGATCGTTGAGCTGTTCTTCCATTTCTGCCTGATCTTCCAAGGTCTTTTCAAGATCCTTTTCGAGTTTTTCGTACTCGGCAGTCTTGGGTTTTAACTCTTTGTAGAGAGCATTGCGAATTTCAGCCTGACGGCGTTTGTCTTCCTTACTCAGTTTACGCTTGGCTGGCTTGTAGCTGTCGTCGGATTCAGATGAACCGGAAGTACTTGTCGGTGCTGCGAGTTTTTCTTTGCGGTAGTTGTCGTATTCTTCAAATGAAAAGAATGTCTCGACTCCTGTATCTGTCAAAGCCCAGATTTCGTCGGCAACTTCACCAAGCAGATAGCGGTCGTGAGCGACAAAGAACAGGGTTCCGTCATAATCTTTCAATGCCCGGATCAAACCTTCACGACTTTCAAGGTCAAGATGGTTGGTAGGTTCGTCAAGAATAAGCAGGTTGGCCCTTGAAAGGAAAAGCGAGGCAAGGATAAGCCTGTTTTTTTCACCGCCCGAAAGAGCGGAAACCCTGCGTTCAAAATAGCCTTCACCGAGGAGGAAAAGGCCAAGCACGCTTTTGAGCTGTTCCTCTGTGGTATCAGGGTCGCAGAGACGGCGGATTTCGGAGAGCGCGGTAGCTTCCTCACGCAGAGTGTCGCTCTGGTGCTGGCTGAAGTATGCCAGAGAAGTGTTTTGTCCGACTTTGGCAAAACCAGCATTAGGTTTGAGGTTGCCCATGATTACTTTGAGCAGGGTTGATTTACCGGCTCCGTTTGGTGCAGCCAGCGCAACCTTTTTACCCCGGAAAAGCTGGAAGTTGAGCAGGGGCCAGATGGACGGCGGTTTGCCGTCATATGAAAATTCGAGATCAACTATGCTGATAGCTGCTTTGTCTCCACGAGAGGTCGGCGGCAGACGGAAACTCAGAGTCCGGCCGGAACGGTTGAGGTCGGCTTCTCCCTGAATCTTGTTCAGCTCCTTGGACATCTTTTCCACTTTCTTGATCTTGGACTGAGCCTGAGCGGCCTTGCGGGCCTTTACGCGGAAGCGGTTGATGTAGGAGTTCTCAGCTTCGATGCGCGCGGAAAGTTTGGCAGCTTCACGGCTGCGCTGTTCGGCGTTTTCAGCCTGCCACTTCAGGAATTCGGTGAAGTTGCCGCGTCTTACTGTGGGGCGTCCGGAGCCGAGGAAAAGTACATGAGTACCTACCTTGTCCAGAAAAATACGGTCGTGTGCAACATAGATTACAGCACCACGGAAGGAGAGCAGGTAGCTTTCCAGCCATTCAACTGCCTCAAGGTCAAGGTGGTTGGTAGGTTCGTCAAGCAGCAGCAGATCCGCACCCTGCAGCAGCACGCGGCCAAGCTTGGCGCGTTCACGCCAACCACCGGAAAGTTCTTTGATCTTGCTGAGCAGGTCGTGATCGGAAAAGCCAAGCCCGGTCAGGATGGTGCGGGCTTTGTGTTCCGGGTTGTATCCGAACTGGTGTTCAAGTTCTGCCTGTTTTTCGGAAAGGCGTTCCATGAGAGCCTGATCATTTTTCTGCCCGGCTTCTTCCCACTGTTCCCAGAGTTTGTTCCATGAAGGCAGTGCTGAGAGTACCCAGCTGAGCAACGTGTGTTCAAGGATTTCCCCGGTAAGTTCCTGCGCAACATAGCCGAGGCGTGCGCCTTTGGAGATGGAAAGTACGCCGGCATCCGGTTCGATTTTTCCGGCTATGAGTTTAAGCAGGGTGGATTTACCGCAACCGTTCGGTCCGGCTACGGCAAGGCGCATCCCGGCACTCACTTCGAATGAAAGGTCGCTGAAAAGGTCTTCACCGTTGTAGGATTTCTCAAGGGATGAAATGGTAATTCTGGGCATCTGATCTCCGAATACAGGTCTTGTCGGCCCTAAAGTAAAGGCAAATTATTTGATTCGCTTCGCGATTATGATATTTGATTTCGTCTCCGGCGACCAAAGGGACTAAGCCTCTTTGGAATCCCTATCTGTGTGGGGTGTTGCTGGAGATTGAGAACGAAGAAAAATATATGGAGATGCTTAAGAAAGCAAGGGCAAATGGTCCTACGGAGACGTTAATTAGCAAATATCAAATAGGAATAAAGTTTTGACCCTATAACAACTAAAAGTTATCTCAAATTCATGAGCACATGGTACGTATATCTCCTGCGTTGCAGCGACAATTCCCTCTATTGCGGTGTGACTACCGACCCTGAACGCAGGCTGAAGGAACATAATTCCGGTACAGGCGCGAAATATACCCGCTGCCGTCTTCCGGTGATCTTTGAAGCATACGAATCTTTCCCGGGTAAACGGGCTGCCTATCGTGCAGAATATGCGGTGAAGCAAAAGCGAGCAGCCCAGAAAGTGCGCTTTCTTAAAGAGTTGGCAAGCCAAGCCGAAAAACAAGAACAGTCTGAGAAGAATATCCGCGAAGCATAATAAAAGGGTTTAAGCTGCCGGAGGCAAAATCTTTCAATCAAAAAAGCGCGACGAGCGTCAAATCAACTTACTCAAATTTAAACAAAGAATCTGAAGTTCGGTTGAAATTTTCCACTTCTTCCTGCTGATCCGGGCTGAGATTATGCGGCTCCCATTGTTTGCAAAGCTCCTGCGGTTCACGAGCCCGGTTGCGTACACGGATCACAGCTAGACTGCGTTTTCCGGTAGGGATGAAAGTTGTACGTACCAGATGGCAGTCTATATGTGCAGTGAAGCAATCAATATTCTCGCCCCCATCTATGCATTGTCCGACCGACACGGTAGACCAGTCTCCGATTTCAGGCATGTCAACTTTCGCAGTGCGGTTCAGGATCATGCGGACACTGGCGGTGCAGTTCTTGTTGTCAAAATAGAAATCATGATGGGTGATATGTTTGAAAGACCGCTCATCACTTCCATCGGGGAAAAGCTTGATGGATACGCTTAGCTGTTTTTCTGTGGTGATGTGTTCTGAGTCAAAAGGAATTAGAAAGGGTTGCCCCGGTAACTGGTTAGCACCGGAACAACCCGTAATAATCAATGTAAGCAGGCAAAGAGCAGCCACGAAGATAGGCTTGGAATGGCCTTTTCCGGCGTGCTTTGAAGTCTGCATCATTTATTTCTTCTTTTTTGCGCCCGCGTATTTCTTGACGTCAATGTTGTACTTTTTGACCTTGTAGTTGACGATACGGTAGCTGACCCTCAGGTCGCGAGCTGCCTGTAACATGTTACCGCGAGCTTTTTTCAGGGAGTCTACCAGTAGTTCCTGCTCGAATTTAGCCACAGCTTCACCGAAAGAAAGTGAGGTGTCAGTGGCGGTTGATTCTGCTGTCTGCAGAGTCGGTGGCAGGTGGTAGGTTCTGATTACCTCTTCTTCGCAGATCAGAACCGCACGCTCGATGCAGTTTTTCAGCTCACGGACGTTCCCCGGCCAGTGGTACTGGGTGAAGAGGTCGATGGCAGGACTGGATATACGTTTGATCTGTTTGCCGTATTCTTCGGAAAACATATCGAGGAATTTTTCAGCCAGTGGGAGGATGTCTTCACGTCTTTCACGCAGATGCGGGATGAAGATGGGGAAAACATTGATGCGGTAGAACAGGTCTTCCCTGAATTTACCTTCACGCAGCAGGGTTTCGAGGGGCTGATGTGTAGCGCAGATCAGGCGGACGTCAACTGCGATAGGCTGTTCGGAGCCGACGCGCTGAATTTCCTTTTCCTGAATTGCGCGCAGAACCTTGGCCTGTGCGTCAAGAGAGAGTTCCCCGATTTCGTCGAGGAACAGGGTTCCGTTGTTGGCGATTTCAAAGAGACCGCGCTTGTTCTGGTATGCTCCGGTGAAAGCACCTTTCTGGTGACCGAAAAGTTCACTCTCAACCAGTTCCGCAGGCAGTGCTGCACAGTTGAGCTTAACCAGCGGCTTGTCCCTTCTGGGGCTGCAGGAATGGATAGCTTCGGCAAGAAGTTCTTTGCCTGTACCGGATTCCCCGCGAAGCAGTGCAGTCGCACGGCTGGGTCCGACCTGACGGGCCTGGCGGAGAACTTGTTTCATGCTCTTGGAAGTGGCTACGAAATCTGCAGGCGGGGGAATATCCACCGCTCCGGGCATCATGCCCTGAGAAAGCATCTGGGCCTGCATGGACATCTCTTCCTGTAGGCGGGAAACCTGATTGGAAATAAGAGCCGCCACAACTTCAAGAAAATGTTTGTGCTCCAGCAGGTCGTCCATGGGCAGGATCGGGGAATCAACGCTCAGCGCGCCGAGAACTTCCTGATTACCATCAGAGTCAGTACTCTTGATGGGTACGCAGATGAAAGATAATTTTTTCTGTTCTTCCTCAGACCTGTTGAAAGCTTTGTTCAGCAGCTGATTGTCGTCCGACATTCTGGGGATGATTACAGATTCACCTGTTTCATAGACCTTGCCCACCACACCTTTTCCCGGAGCGTAAGTCGCTGTGTAATCCTTTGCCGGGCTGTGGGTGATGGAAAGCTTCAGCTTTTCCGATTCCGTGTCCATAATGGCCAGGAATGCACGTGGGAAGTGGAGGTCTTTGGACAGAACTTCAAGGATCGCATTGAGGCTGGGTTCCAAATCGTGATGGGGAGCTACAGAATCAAGAATTTCACTCAAAGTTGAAAGATAGATATTGTCCACTCGTTCCGTCAGTCCGTTTCTAGTCATTTCTTTACTCATGCCGTCCAGGCTGTTTTAGATTTCAGCTTTGTCGGAGCCCCATAGACTCCGTGGTTCCGGCCTAAAATTGTGATGGCGCATCGGGAGTATCCTCCCGAGATGGTATACTGTTCTGTAAAGTCGACAGCCGCATGGAGTCATGCGGCTGTCGATTGTTTACTTATGAAATTGCCTTAACTCCGAGTTCCAGAGCTTTCAGGTTGATGTCCGCAATTTTCGGTTTCATGACTGATTTGATTGTTTCAGCCAGTTCTTCGGGTTTCAACGGAATGCATCCTGTGGCGCAAAGCGCTCCGAGCAGGGCGATGTTACCGCTCTGCACGGCTCCGGCTTCAAGGCCTAAACTCTGGCAGGGCAGGTAGTATGCTTTTCCTGCGCAGCTGGCAACCTTTTCCTTGATGGTTTCAAGGGGAGTGTTTTCTGCTTTACCGGTGCATACGGAAAGGGGCGGAACATATTCGGTGCTGGAAAGCACAGTGCCGCCGGGTTTCAGGTAAGGCAGGGCGCGCAGAGTCTCCAGAGGCTCAAAGCCAAGGATTACGTCAGCTTCTCCGTGTCCGATTTTAGGGGAAGCCAGACCGATAAGCAGTGCGGATTCAACAACACCGCCGCGCTGGGCCATTCCGTGGATTTCACCGGCAGTAACATCGATACCGCAGTCAAGAACCGCCTGTGCGAGGAGGTTGGTGGCTGTCAGGGTCCCCTGTCCGCCGACCCCGGTCATGAATATACGCAACTTAGTATCCATTAGCTGCTCCTTTTCCGGGCTTTTATATCTTTAGTCAGCTGCAGGCAGAGCATACAGCCGGAACAAAGGATTTCGTTGATTTCAACACCTTCCGCAGTCTTTTCGAATGCGGGACAGGCCAGTTCTTCCATTACCTTGAGCACTTCTTCAGTCTGATTTTCAACGTAAGCGGTGCGCACAGGGGCTTTTTTGAGGGTTCTGCGGGCGAAAAGCGGGCAGGGGTCCTTAGCGATAAGAACACGGACGCCGCTCATGGCTTTAAGTTCCTCAAGAGCCTTGGTGGTGGCTTTCTGATTCAGCGGGCTGACGGTGCGGATTTCGGTTACGCCGCAACCTTTAACGATGGACTCGATGTCTACCTGTGCAGGGTTGGAGCCGAGCGCGGTTGTTTCAACACCGGGGTGCGGCTGATGCCCTGTCATGGCTGTGGTAGAGTTATCAAGGATCACCAGCAGGATATCGTGCTGGTTGAATACAGCGTTAACCAGTCCGGTGATACCGGAGTGGAAGAAGGTTGAGTCGCCGATGAAGCCGACTACAGTCTGGCCTGCTGCGCGGGCAGCTCCGGAACCGGCAGAGATGGAGGAACCCATGCAAAGCAGGAAGTCCGCAGCGTTGAGCGGAGGCAGGATGCCGAGAGTGTAGCAACCGATGTCGGAAGAACATACTGCATCAGGACCGAATACCTTTTTAACTGCGTAGTAAGCAGCACGGTGGGTGCAGCCTGCACAGAGGTTCGGCGGACGCATGGGCAGTCCCTCTTCTGCGGGACAGTTGTCGATCTCTTCAACTTCCATGCCCAGAACTTCGTGGATAACCGCGGTAATGTTCAGGGTGGAGTATTCGTCGTTCAGGGGCAGCAGAGCATTATCTTTACCGATAATTTCTACTGCAATGGAGTTCTTCTGAGCCAGAACCCTGAGTTCATTCTCAAGGAAAGGCTCGAGTTCTTCCAGAACAACGACTTTTTCTACGGAAGAGATGAAGTCGGTGAGCATTTTGGTGGGCAGCGGATAAGTGAAGCCCAGCTCAAGGATTTTAAATTTATCTGCAAGACCGGTATCGGCCAGTGCATCTGCGAGGTATGCTCTACAGATACCGGAAGATACGATACCAATTTTTCCGTTACCGGAAACTTTGTTGTACTTGGAAGTCTCGGCCATCTCGCGAAGCTTTTCGAGCTTTTCAAGAAGATCCACGTGCATTCTGCGTGCAAAAGCCGGGATTGGTACAAACTGAGCGGGATTCTTTTTGAATCCTTCAGCAGGAGCAAGCTTGGCTATATCACCGTACTCAACAGGACCACGAAGGTGGTTTACGCGTGTGGTGGTTCGCAGAAGGAAGGGAGCAGACATTTCGCGTGACATGTTCAGTGCATCGCGGGTCATGTCTTTTGCTTCCTGAGCAGAGGAAGGCTCGAAGCAGGGCATGCCTGCAAGGCGTGCATAGTAGCGGTTGTCCTGCTCGTTCTGGCTGGAGTGGCATCCGGGGTCGTCTGCGGAAAGCAGAACCATACCGCCGGGAGTACCGGTATAGGCCAGGGTCATGAGCGGGTCAGCTGCGACGTTTACGCCGACATGTTTCATAGTGGTCAAGGTCATTGCACCGGCTAGAGTGGCGCCGCCGCCAACTTCCAGTGCGACCTTTTCATTGACCGAGTATTCGAAAGTGAAGTCACCTTCCGGGGAAAGACGGAAGAAAGTGTCCGGTACTTCGGAGGAGGGTGTTCCGGGGTAACAGGTAACAACCTGAATACCAGCTTCAATAGCGCCTCTGACAATGGCTTCATTGCCGAGAAGCAGCTTTTTCATGCCCGGACTGTCCTTGAGAAGGGGGTGAGCCATGAATGTGCTCCTTAGGTCATGTGGTTAACAGAATGTTCACAAACGCACGACTGTTGAGTCTCAGCGGGGATCCGGCCCCATTGGTTAATGCCGGAGCCCCGGTCTGCGTCTCATCACATCACGCAGTCGTACACTTATGATCAGCCTGTGATAAATTTAGAGTTTGGCTTTAAGTTCGTTGATCTTGATTTCAAAGTAGGGAGCTTCCTGCGGGGAGCTGGTCAGCAAACCCTGATATGCTTCAACAGCAAGCTGAATGTTGCCGGCCTGCTCTGCTGCTTCGGCAAGGACTCTGCCTACAGTTGCTGCGTATTCTTCTCCTGCACTGTCCTTAAGACTCTGCAGAATGGGAAGAGCTTCAGAAGCTTTGTTCTCAAGCATCAGGCATTTTGCTTCGCCGAGACCTGCAACGGGGGCCATTTCAGGGCTGGATTTACCTACAGCTGCCCATGCAGCTTTTGCTTCAGCGTAGCGGGAAGAATCCATCAAAGACTTAGCAAGCGCCAGTTGAACTGCAGGTTTCATGGATGACGGAGCGTTTTTTTCGAAGTCAGCCAGTGCCTTGGCCTGTTCTTCTCCGCTGTATTTGATCAAAATGGTTCCCATCTCGCTCTGGGCTGCGATCAGTTGTTGGTGGTTCATGTATTTGAAACCGGCTGTTCCTCCTGCAATAAGAAGGATAGCCGCAATCCCGGCTGCAATCATTTTTCCGTTCTTAAAGATGTAGTCGAGAACAGGGTGCAGGCTGTCGGGGGTGGATTCGTGAACCTGATTCAGAATGTCCTGTGTAGTGTTTTGTTCTTCCATTTTAAAGGAATGCCTCCATGAAAATTTTATACAAAGTTGAAGTGCGCTATATAAAGCAGTCTGACAAAAAGGTCAAAAATGTAAGTTTGAGTTAAAATGTTGTAAAAAAAGGATAAAGTATAAAGTGTTTGAAAAAGATTACAAAAAAAGAAAAAATAATTCTATATATTTCCCATTGAAAACCCTCAGTGGCTGCTTACATTGGTAAATGGTAGTTGACTTTTTTGCAATATCCTTAGTAGCCAAAAAGGATGAATCGGCGGAAATAATGATAATTCAGTCAATATAAATGTCTTTGAGGTATATTTATGAGTCATTCAGAAGCAATGAAAGCGGTGGCCGTTAAGGCCAAGGAAGCTTCCCGTAAAATAGCCTGTGCCGATGGAACCGCGCGTAATGCGGCGATCATCGAACTGGCGGCTTTGCTGGAGCAGGAAAAAGAATTTATTTTTGCAGAGAACAAAAAAGATCTTGATGCAGCTAAAGAACGTGGGCTGGATCAGGCCCGTCTGCAGCGTCTTGAGATCACTCCGTCTGTCCTGGATTATATGATTCAGGGCTGCAACGAGGTTGCCGGACAGGCCGACCCTGTCGGTGAGATCGAAAAGATGGAGCGCCGTCCAAATGGTATGATGGTTGGTAAAATGCGTATCCCGCTGGGCGTTATAATGATGATTTTTGAATCCCGCCCCAACGTTACCGTTGATGCCGCAGTGCTTTGCCTTAAAGCGGGTAACTCGGTTATTCTGCGTGGTGGTTCCGAAGCGATTTATTCCAACCTCGCGCTTGCCTCCCTGCTGCAGAAGGCTCTCGGCAAAGCAGGTCTTCCCGCAGAGGCTGTTCAGGTTGTTGAAGTGACCGACCGTGAAGCGGTCAGCGAACTGCTCAAACTTGATGAATATATCGATGTTGTAATCCCCCGTGGTGGTGAAGGGTTGATCCGTGCGGTTGTTTCTCAGGCAACCATGCCCGTTCTCAAGCATTACAAGGGTGTCTGTCACATCTATGTGGATAAGGATTGCGAAATCCCCGAAGCTATGGACATCATCAAGAATGCCAAGGTTCAGAAGCCTGCAGCCTGTAACTCGCTTGAGTGTCTGCTGGTGCATGAAGATATTGCCAGAGAGATTCTTCCTTCACTTGGAATCCTGCTCAATGCTTGCGGTGTAACTTTGAAAGGTTGTCCCCGCGCGATGCCTCTGCTGGGAGCGAAGGCTATTGCAGCTGATTTTGACGATTGGGGTATGGAGTATCTTGATCTTATTCTGTGCGTCAAAGTTGTCAGCACACAGGATGAAGCGCAGGATCACATCGCCCGTTACGGTTCCAACCATAGTGAAGTTATCCTGACCAAAGATCACGCTCGCGCAATGCGTTTTATCCGTGAGGTCGACGCTTCCATGGTCGGTGTGAATGCGTCCACCCGTTTCAATGACGGCGGGCAACTCGGACTTGGTGCGGAAATCGGTATTTCCACCTCCAAGCTCCATTCCTACGGCCCCATGGGCGCAACCGAATTGACCAGTACTAAGTTCGTACTGCTCGGCAACTGGGACGTACGTAATTAAGATGCCTCCGGCGGCTGGGGAAGGGAAACTTTTGGAAAA
>PPCM01000850.1_pt1 | contig 18406 bp, 15 predicted proteins | sample 1555541 | NCBI WGS metagenome assembly PPCM01 (sample SAMN05284479, study PRJNA326546) | Marine sediment metagenome, whole genome shotgun sequencing project. | isolation source: marine sediment | place: Germany: Wadden Sea | collected 2012-09-05 | reverse complement strand
ACCCTGAACCTCTTTGCCGCCAAGGAGGAGGAGCTGAACCAGGGGTTCGGTACCCGAAGCATGGGCGCAACGGCTGTGTTCAGCAGAAAACTCAGGGAGAACTTCAATGTCGCACTCTCTTTCGGGTATGAGAACCGGGAGCAGTACGCCGTTGATTCGCAAAACGGTGAACCGGAAGCGGGGGAGATCGAGGATCCCAGGAGTATCCTCATGTTCAGCCCTTCCGTCACCTACGATTCCACGGATTCCTTCAGCCGTCCCACCAGGGGGCTCTACTCCTCTTTTTCCATGGATATCTCCCGGGGGCTCAACAGCTCCCTGGACGATTTTTTCAAGCACCGGTTCGAGGTCCGGTATTACTACACCCCGGTAAAGCGCCTGACCCTTGCCCTGCGCGGCCGCTACCGCAGGATCGAGCCCTACGGCGGCAACCGCGCGGTTCCGGACGATCAGCTCTTCTTCCTCGGCGGCATCTCCGATGTCCGGGGATTCGACGAGAACATGCTCAGGTTCGATGCCCGGGAGGAGCCCCTTGGCGGGCACACCTCGATCCTGGGAAGCCTCGAGGCCAGGATCGACCTCGGGGCCGGTTTCGAACTCACCGCCTTCTGCGATACGGGCAGCATCCGGGATATCGAAGGGGATTCGGGCGAAACCGGGGACGGGGACGGGTTCAGATCCTCGGCAGGCCTGGGAATCCGTTACATCACCCCCATCGGGCCGGTGGGATTTCTCTACGGATGGAACCTCGACCGGAAGCCGGAGGAAAGCTCCGGCAGGTTCCATTTCACGATCGGATACTCATTCTAAACGGTTCTTCCCATGACGGAGGTGTTTCATCCGCAGATTCCTGGAAGGCGCCGCAGACAAAGATACTCTTTCCGGAGGTTTCAACGGAGTTCGCCACCTCCTTGAACGCCTCCTCGCGGGAACTCCTGAACAGGAGGCAATCCCTACACGGAAGCCCTGGAAGGGGCCGACCGGCATATGGAACCCTCATCGTTGCCCACTTGATCCCCCTTGGCGAGATGGTTCAGGCGCCGGGCAAGCACGGCACTGGTCATGATCAGGGATTCCGGGTCAAGATAGTATTCTGAGTGTTTCTGAAAGAGGACGGTAGCGCGGGCGGGAAATTCTTCATCCCCGTCGTTAAAGAGCAAGAGAAGGGAAATACGGGGCAAGGCGTCAAACCGCATGGACAGATCGTATGAAATCTCCATTTCATGGTGAATGCCCCCAAGTTTTCCGCAGGCGCGCGCGAGTTCGTCGAGCCTGCCTGAAAAATACCCGTCGATCGCCCTTTCCGTATCACTGGTAAAAAAGTTCACATTCGTAAAGTGTGAAATCCTTTTGAAATCCTTGAAAGAGACCCACTGAGTATCGCAATATGATCGATCGGGGCATAGAAGGAGATACTTGGCGAGTATGACGCAGATCCCGTAATCGGGTCTGTTGCCCGCCGCATCCGTGAATCCATCTTTTGAAACCAGGTAATCTCTGTTGTAAAAGGGAACCCGGAGCTTGTCACCGTCGAGCTCAAGCCCGAGCCTGTGCGATATTGCGGCAAAATCGACTTTGGCAATTTCGTTACAGTATCCCTGATAGTTCTTTTCAAATATTTCTGATTTACCTGTCATGGTACCCCCTTCCGGGAAAAATGGATCGACTGGTTTAAAGGTCGTCATACCTGCACTTGTCCTGGATGAAAAAGATATAGCAGCTTTACCAGGTCGATCCATCCCCCATATGGGGGATACGTGAAATTTTTAATTGTTCAGCGCCTCGCACTCCCGGTTCCGCCCTTCCTCCTTGGCAAGGTAAAGGTTGCCCCCTTCTTCTTCACGGCATCCAGCTCGGTCTCCATTGCAACGTGGGCCTTGTACTTCTCGGGCCATTGCCGTAACCTTCATGGGGTATCTCGCGACGGCGGCAGGGCCGGTGTTGCTCTTTTCCATTACCGGCCGCCTTGCATTCCTTATTGAGACAGGGTGAAGGTATAATCCCAATTGCCGCATTGACCGTTGTTGTAACCGATTTTGTGGCCGCTTGCACGCAACGGGTTGCCGGCGGCGTCCCCCGAAACAACACCGGGGTTGACGGAATTGACGCAGCAGAAATCCCGTCCCTCATCACTTCCGACGTAGGTGGCGGTCATGGTAAAGAGGGTACCGTCGACAGTGCCGGTTACATCGTAGATGCAGTTTGCCGAATGATACGAATGAACATAGCCGCTGATCGAACCGGCGCCGGCATTGAGCTTCCATTCATTTCCCGTGTCGTCGTTCAGGATAATCGCATACGCTTCCGAGTCGTCTCCGCAGGGAGGAAACAGATAATCCCAGGCGCCGCAGTCGCCGTTGTTGTATCCGATTGCCGAGCCGGCGGCGGAAAGCGGATTGCTCGACGGGTTGCCGGTGACAACAGCGGGATTGACCGAACTTGCGCAGCACAGTTCACGGTTCCGGCTGCCGCCCACATAGGTGGAGGTCATGGCAAAGCTGTCCGCGTCATAGGTTCCGCTGACGCCATATACGCAGTTTGCCTCATGAAACGATCTGTTATAGCCCGAAATAATTCCGTCTGCTGCGTTCAGCTTCCATTCATTGGCACGGTTGTCGCAGAGGGTGATGATGTTGTCTTCCGGGCTTTCATTGCAGGCAAAAAGGGTGTAATGCCATGTGCCGCAGTCACCGTTGTTGTATCCGATTTTAGCTCCGTCGCCGACCAGCAGCAGGTTGCCGTGGGAGAGGTCTCCGGTAATCACGGCCGGGGTTGCGTTGTAGCAGCACAGATCGCGATTCGTTTCACCGCCGATGTATTGTGCGGTCATGGTGAACTCGTTGCCGCTGTATGTCCCGCTCACTTCATAAATGCAATTTGCCGAATAATATGAAGAAACGTAGCCGTTTATTTGCCCTGCCGCCAAACTGAGTTCCCACAGGTTACCGGTGTCGTCGCGGGTGGGCCGGGTTCCGCTTCGTGGAGATGTGATCGACCTGCTCCGGGGGCTGCCGCTGCACACATCTTCGGTAATGATCAGCTTGATCCGGAATTCACCCGATCCCCGGCAAGGGCCCGCGGGATTATCGTTGACCCTGTCTATGCCGGAAAAGGTGGTGATGATCTCGACTTCTCCCGTTTTTTCGGGATTGGCCAGTATTTCAAACGTATGCGGTTCGTCGTAAGGGACATCATACGATGAGGGAGGGACAACGGCGGCAAGGGTCTCGTCGGAAGAGGCGACGTTGACCCTGGCGAGGCAGGTAAAACCGGGGTTTTCAAAAACCTTGATTTTGAACGTCTGATTCACCGTGACTTTATAGGTGCCTGATTCGGGATCCTGGGTGTGCCCGAGGAGTTCCGAAACCGAAAAAACAAAAAAGAGCAGCATGACGAGGCTCGTCAATCCAGGTCGGCCCACCGGTGTTCCGTGAGCGGACGGTTGAAGGATATTTCTGTTTTTGCCGTTCATTTTTCCCCCTTTGCGTTTGATCTCGATCAAGACGTTGATAAAAAAGAGCCCATTGCCGGCGAGCGATAACTCTATTGATGCGGGGCACATATGCGCTGTCCCCACCATCTGGGAGCGGATGCGGTTCGGCATAACGGACCTTGCTGAAACAACGTAGTTTTACGTTGAACATACGGATCGCATATCTTGCCTGTCAAGGGGGGATTTTGCCGGTTGAGTGTGGGAACTTGCTGAACTATAAGGGTAAAATTTCAGTCGTGATGATCCGTTTCTCCGGCGGGAGACGGTTCGGCGGCTGTTCCCGTTCTCGACCGGAATCCGGGGATTTATATGATCATAACCGGTAATGATATGCCTCAACCGTCGAGCCTGTAGCGCCAATTCATCGATTCGGCACCGTTGATTTCCCAAGGTGATCTCGATATGATGATCGGTGTGGCCGTAACAATGATTCCTTTTCCGGCAGGATGGACAATGTCTCGACAACTTTTTATTACAGTGCTGGCAGCTTTATGTTTCACAATGGTCTGGCCCCTTGCTCCCGGCTTTGGCCGGGAAAAACTCGTTGTGGACCGCTCGGTTTTGAAGTTGGCTGAAAATACCGGCACGGTGATGCAGGACCAGGACGGCTTTCTATGGTTCGGAACGAACGGAAGCGGCCTGTTCAGGTATGACGGGATCTCCTTGAAGGCTTTTAAAACCGGGCCGGGCTCCATATCGGACAATTATGTTTTCGCATTGTTTGAAGACAGTGAGGGCATTATTTGGATCGGCACAAGAAACGGGTTGAATGCATATAACAAACTGACCGGTAAAATAACGATTTTCAGACACGACCCCGACAACGAAAACAGCATCGGCCACGATGCGTTTGCATGGGGAGGGGCCTCCATATGGGAAAGTTCAACAGGGGAAATATGGGCGGGAACCATGCGGGGCCTGAACCGGTACGACAAACGGAAAAAGGAATTCACTCGTTACGATCACGATCCGGAAGATCCCCGCAGCCTGGGGCACGACATTGTTTATGCCGGACTGGAAGATCGTGACGGAATCATCTGGGTTGCAACCCTTGGCGGCGGCCTGAATCGATTCAACGGGAAACAGGGGAATTTCACCCGTTTTGTCCATGATCGGAACGATGCCGCCTCCCTGAGCGACAACAGCGTCATGTCGCTGATCGAAGACAGGGACGGTGAGATCTGGGTCGGGACCATGGCCGGAGGCTTGAATCGATTCGACAAATCGTCGGGCAGCTTCGAACGTTTCGTGCATGATTCCGACAACCCGAACAGTTTGAGCCACAATAACGTTTTTTCCATTTTTGAGGATCGCTCCGGCCTTTTCTGGTTCGGTCGATATGATGTATCCCCTTTTGGATTGGAAACATTTGATAAAAAGACCCGGACCTTTCATGTTTACCATCATGATCCGGATGATCCCGACAGCATCAGTTCGGACCTGGTTTTCGGTGTGTTTGAAGATCGGTCCGGAATCATCTGGATCGTGAATCTGATGGAAAGCATCGACAAGATTGATCAAAACAAACCCCGATTCACGGTATTCCGACATAAACCCAACGACCGGGACTCCATCGGCGCGAACCCGGTGGTCAGGGTGTACGAGGACAGGGAAAGCAACATATGGATCGGTCCTTTCGGCAAGGGCGTGGAGAAACTGGACCGCCGGTCGGGCAAATGGACGCATTTTCCACCGGCCCCGGATTCGCCGACGGGCATGGCTCGATATGTTCCGGGAATGCTGGAGGACGGCAGCGGACTTTTCTGGCTGGGGAATTTCGGCGGCACGCTGAGTCTGTTTGATCGCGAGCGCGGCGAAATCGTCAAGACCTACTCACACGATCCGGACAACCCCGCCGGCCTCGTGAAGCATTCCCAGCTCAACCATATTGTCCAGGACAGGACGCATCCGAATATTTTGTGGCTTGCCGCCTATGACGGCGGGTTGGTTAAATTCGACAAAACGGCCGAAACATTTGTCCGTTACAATTTAACGGCAAACCAGATGTGGATGGTGTATCAGGACGGTGAGGGGATCATCTGGATACCGACCCTGGGAGGCGGTCTCGACCGGTTCGATCCTGCGGCGGAAACCGTGACCAATTACAAGCACTCGCGGAAGGATTCATCAACCGTCGGTTCAAATTCCCTGAACTATGTTCTTGAGGATGCAAATTCAAATATCCTCTGGATCGGGGGATCGGCGGGGCTGGACAAATTCGAGAAAAGTTCGGGAAAAGTCGTCAAACGCTACAGTAAGTCCGGCGGTTTCGATATCGAAGGCGTGATGACCATTGTCGACGACGACAGGAACAACCTTTGGATCGGTACGGATTCCGGGCTCGTCAGATTCAATATCCCTTCCGAGACGGTCAAGACGTTCAAGGAGGAAGACGGCCTGCCCGGTAATAAATTCAATTTCATCGGAGTCGCCAAGGGCAGGGACGGTACATTATGGTTCGGCACGTACGGCGGACTCCTGTCGTTTCATCCGGACGACATTAAAAACAACGATTATTCCCCGCCCGTTGTTCTCACCTCATTGAAGCAGGGAGGGGAGGCGGTTGTCCTGAAGGCGGCGCCGGAGAAAATTCGGGAAATCGTGCTGGACTGGGATCGAAATTATTTTGAATTCGAATATGCGGCCCTGAATTATACGCAGCCGGCAAAATGCCGGTTTCAATACATGCTCGAAGGATATGATTCGGAATGGTTTTTTGCGGGGACAAATAGATTCGGAAGATACACGAATCTTCCGGGAGGCAACTATACGCTGAAAATAATGGGTTCCAACAACGACGGCGTCTGGAACGACATTCCCCTTGAAATTCAGGTCGTGGTCGGCGCGCCTTTCTGGGAAAGCGCGGGGTTCCTTATAGCCGTCACCTTCGGGTGTGTCGTTTTTATCTGTTTTTGCGGTTTTTATTTCTTAAAACTCAGATTCGAGATAAGGGACCGCAAACTGGCTCAAAAACACCTCCAGGAAAGTGAAAAGCGATACCGCTCGCTGCTTGAAAATCAAACGGAACTGGTTTTCAGGTCCGGACCGGACGGGACCCTTACATTTGTGAACAGGGTCTATTGCGATTTTTTCGGCAAGCGTAAAGAGGAGCTGATCGGAAAAGCCCGGAAGCCGCAGCCGGCGGAAGGCGACGCCGTTCGGATCGAAGAGGAGCTGAGACGCATGTCTCCATCGAACCAAACGGTTGTCGCGGAATACAGGGTTGTGTCGGGTAAAGGAAAAACTCACTGGATGCAGTTTGTCAACAGGGCTTTTTTCGATCCTTCGGGAAAAATAACGGAAATTCAATCGGTGGGAAGAGACATCACCGAACGCAAAAAAATGGAGAGCGAACTTGAGGAAAGAAACAAGTTCGTGGATAAGATCATCGATTCCTCGGCTTTGAGCACATGGATCTCGGACGATAAGGGAACCGTGATCCGGGCAAATCCCGCCTGCCTGGAGTTCTTCGGCGCCGCCGAAGAGGAAGTGGTGGGAAAATACAATCTCTTTGAGGATTCCGTTATAATGAAGCAGGGGTTTGCGCGGGTCGTCAGGGATGTTTTCGATAAAGGAGAAAGCGCCGGCATTATCATCGATTATGATTTTGGTGATGTGGATCATGTGGAAGTCGAGCATGCGACCCATAAAATTATCAACTCCATTTTAACCCCGGTACTGGACGACGACGGAAAGGTATCCAACGTTATCGTTCAAACAATCGATCTGACGGAAATCACCCGGGCGGAAGAAGAGAAAATCAAAGCCCAGAAGCATGCCTCGGAACAGGAAAAAAACGCGCTGGTCGGCCGCATAGCGGGGAAAATAGCCCATGATTTCAACAATATTCTCGGTGTTGTCATGGGCAATACGGAGCTGGCCCTGATCGATTGCGGGGATGAAGAGATAAGGAAGACCCTGAAGCTGATTTTCGATCAGACGATTCGCGGGAAAAATTTGACAAAAAATCTCGTTGCCTTTGCAAAGGATCAGGAACCGAAGCAGGAGTTTTTCAGAATCGGTGAAAAAATGGATCTGGTGACAACACTTTTGAAAAAAGATCTTGAGGGAATTGAAATCATAAGAGAGGACCGGCCCGGTGTTCCGGAGTTGCTTGCCGATCCCGGCATGATAGAGCATGCCATCGTCAACCTTATGCAGAATGCAATTCACTCCCTGAGCAAAACACCTCGCCCGAGAATCACGATCAGAACGGATTGTCGGGACGGCAATATCCGGATCGAGATCGAGGACAACGGTTGCGGCATCCCCGGGGAGCATATCGACAGCATTTATGATCCCTCTTTCACTTTGAAGGGCGGCAGCGATATAAGGGACGCATATGCCGGCCACATCAAGGGGACCGGATACGGGATGGCCAATGTGAAAAAATATATAGAACAGCACAAAGGAGATATTTCACTCAGATCCGAACCGGGCGTCGGCACCGGATTCACGATTTCCCTTCCGGTTGTGCGAAAAGATCTGACCGAAGAAGAGAAAACGGAAATCCAGCGGGAAAAGATGTACCGTGAAAAGCATATCCTGCTGGTAGAGGATGAGGCGGCCATTTCCGATGTTCAATGCCGCGTGCTGACACACCCCCCTTGCAACCACAGGGTCGAAACCGCAAACAACGGACAGGCTGCAATGGACCTGTTCGACGGAAACGATTTCGATTTGGTCAGCCTCGATTATTCGCTTCCCGGAAACATCAACGGAATGGACGTATATCATCACATTCGCCAAAAAAACAATACCGTGCCGATCCTCTTCATATCCGGAAATATCGAATTTTTGGAATCCATCAAGGAATTGAAACGACAGGATCGTTTCATTTCCCATCTGTCGAAGCCTTGCATGAATAAGGATTACATAAAGTGGATCAACAGGTTGTTGCGCAAAACCGACACGGAAGATCACCCGGCGGGGAGTTGAAAAGATTCTGTCTGTCCGGTTCGGCTTCTCCCGCGCAACCCGGCCGTTGAACGCCCCGCTCACGAAACAAGGTGGGAACTTGCTTACACCACGCAGATACGAAAAGGGTGTTAACGGATCAACATTACGAGGTATTACGATTACCGTAGAATACCTCCGTGCAATCGGTGCAGATGGTGTGGGTGACATTTGACGCGGTTTTTTGGGCAATATACATATCCATGGGCCACCATTTTCCATGTTCGTCCCGAACTCTTTTGCACCCGCTGCAGATGGGCAGAAGAGCCCTGAGGGCGTTGGCCTCCCTCAGCAGATTTTCCTTCTCCTCAATGGTATGATTGAGCTTGTCGATCAGACGATCCTGCTTTTGCTTGATTAAATGGTGTTGGGTGACATCCCTGGAAATGCAGATCAATTTAAGTGAGGCTTCGCGGATGATCCTGGCTCGTATTTCCACCCAGTACCGGTAACCGCCCTTGTGTATAAATTCGAGTTCCTTCGTATCGGCGGCATTTTTTCCATTATTGAAGCGTTCCCGGAGTATATCGATCATCGCCTGGAATTTAGTCAGAGAGGTCGGTGTTAAACTTTCCAGAAGCGAGGTGGCGAACAGTTCTCGCGGAGTGTACCCGCTGGTTTGCTCGATGGAAGGGGTTGCGTACTCGTACATGAGTGTATTCAGATCAACGATCCAGAAAGCGTTGACCATATTCTCTTCGAGCAGTCTGTGTTTCTTTTCCAGTTCTTCGAATTTTTTTTTCAAATCAGGAGCCATGGGTGATTATCCTGTCGTTGCATTTTTTATCCGTTCCGGGTAACGGGGTGCAATGATCGCTGCCTCGAATCGTTCCGTTGGAGCGGCTTGCCCTCGGCCGCGAAGTCAAACCGGGCGGTAAAGGGCTTTCCGAGACTGATTCGTTTGTCCATGTCCGGGCTCCCATTCCGTTTGAAATTCTTGAATCCGCAACTCTCCCGCCTGTTTCCATTATGACGGTGAGGACTTGGAAATCAAGGGAAAAGAGATGGGGATACCGATGATTATCATTCCAATTCGACGCTAGGTTGGAAAGGTGATGAAACATGGCCGACATTTGACCCGGGAAGGTTTGGTGTTGGTTGTTATTTGTCCGGGATTTTTTGGGATTTATAGTAAATACAGCCGGAACGGGCGCAAATACTTTCTTTCGTACCGTGGAGTTTGTTTCGCATAAGTTTTATACCGTGGTGATTGCACAGGGTGCCTTCGATTTCCCAGCACGGCTTGTCGGTTTTTTTCCCATGCAGTATACAATCCCGCTGCTTGCATCCCAGATACTCCCAGCATTTTTCCACGGCATCCCCCTTGATATGATACCGACATTGATGATTGAGGTTCCTGCCGGTATATGACCTGTATTCCTTAACGTGAAAAAGAGCACAATCCCCGCATCTCAATGCGGTCTCCCTCGGCCGGGGCCTCGCTCAAGGAATCAAAAAAAGCTGCACCACCTCCTGGGCTTCGGGGTTGACGATCTCGGCTTCCTCCTGCGGTTCTTTTACCAGTTCAAGCTTATTCATGGGGCCTCCGGTGTTGATGTGGTGCTTTCTTTGGTATCCGTAAAAAATCGGATAATCCTGATGATTATGCCTTGGGCGGGTTGTTGTGTCAATGGCGGTACCGGTCCAAGGGGCGTTACAAAATCATCGGGATTTCGGCAAAGGCATGGTTCCGAGGATCCCATTAAAAAAAATACCACCAGGTATTGAAGGGGGGGGGCGGGCTTCTCATAATCGCCTGTCGGGAGGATCACCAGGTATCTGTTGGCGCCGGGTTTCAGTTTCGGCTTGAATTCCCTGTTAAGTTGTTTAAAATTCTAACAGATGCATTTTGGATTGCAAGCGGAGTCGCTTAAAAAAAGGCAGAGCCTTAAAGACTCTGCCTTGATGTTCGCAAAAAAAATCGTTACCTCTGGAGTTTTCTCCTGCTGATACCGGCGAGACCTACGAGACCGAAACCTAAGAGGAACATTGTGGCGGGTTCGGGGACGGGAGCGGGGCCGGATTGAGATTCTACGAAACCGAAATCAAGTGTATAGTTTGCATTGCCGCCATCATGTGGTTCTGAGTTTGGGGCAAGGTTGATGTTATTTGAATAAATGCCGCCGGAAAGATGCGCCAAACCGTTGTTGTCATAATCGATATCATTATCAGGGTAAATCTCGCCTTCAAGGATGGAATAACCGCTTAATGCCTCTCCATTATTGAATTGAGTTGACTCAACGAAAACAAAAACATCTCCACCGGATACTGAGAACGAATAATTACCGCCGCTGTCTGTTGTTGTTACGGCCAACTGTGTGAATTTACCGTTAGGAAACCCGGTACAAAGCCAAACTTCAACACCTTCGATACCGGGCTCGCCGGCATCGTATTGAACATCATTATCAGCATCAGACCAAAATGTTCCACCTAAAGTAACTGCAAAGGCGCTGTTGGCAAAGATGCATAGAGCACTGAGTGTTAAAACCGTAGTTGCCAATAATGTTCTGTTTTTTCCCATTTCTTCTCCTTAAAAAAATCAAGTAACCCACCTTGATGGCAACCCGGCCATCTCCCCATGAGATCCGTGGCTTTCCGTCTCTGCCTCACGACAGATTTGGCTTTTTTTGTTATAAATTCGATTGATATTAAGGTAATACGAATATGTATGTCAATATTGAATATAAATCGATAGATAAAACAATTAAAAGGTAGTGGCATGGTACTGATTTGGCATTGTAAAATGATCGGCGCATAGGTCGACATGTAGAGCAAGCGGTGAAGAAAGTTTTTACGGTTGTAAATGGGTTTGATTCCCCGGAGACGATCTGCGAATAATGAGTAATGGAAAAATGCCGTGAATACTTTAACTGTTCTAACGAAACCTGCGTGATGCACGATCGAAAGGACGACCGGTCCTGCTGGGAGATCGAGGGCACGTTGTGCAGCAACCACGGAATACGTATGATTCGAAAGTGTCTGGACGGCAAGAAGGAGGAGGCGTGCGCCCGGGCGAACTGTATCTATTACCGGACCATGAAGATTTATTACATGGGTGATAAAGGATAGCCCATCCCGAGGGTGTTTGCCGGACTACATGGTGCCCTCGGCCTTTGTGGAACTGGAAGCCTTTCCCATGACGGCAAACGGGAAAATCAACCGGCGCAAACTTCCCGAACCCACCTACGGCGATTCATTCAAGGCAAGCTATGTGGCGCCGCCCCCGGGTTCAACGGGGTCGATGTGAAGGCCGCGCCGCTTGCTCCGCCCGCCTACCGGCCGTTGCCCATGGTTGTTCAGGTGCTGGATGACCCGGACGCTCCCGGACTGATCTGCCTTGGGCATGCGGGATTCATGGACAGGGCCCGCAGGGAAAAACTGCTTGGGGAGTATATGGATCTCTTGACCCGGACCATATCCGCTTAGTCTCTCCACGGGAACGAACAAAAGAGATCAATGCTTTGCGGGATGATTGACCGGGGGAAGCGGATCGGTTCCCCCGGATGTGGGCGCTACTGCAGTATTTCAAACGTTTCGATCACGAAAAGGGTTTTATCCCCTTCCTGGAGCGGGCGAAGGTTGGCGGAGAGATATATCACTCCGTCCGGGGCGTTGTAGCGTATGCGGGGGATATGGATCAGCCCGTCGGAGTCGAGGATGAGCGGGGTGCACAATTCCGATTCATCGGCAGGTGCGTTGGGAGCATAGCCGACCAGTTCAAAGGCAAACCCGCCGTTGAAGGGTACCAGATCCATACCCGCCCACAGGGACGGTTCTGTCTGGGATGCTTCAACCCGGAGTCGGGGAATGTAAAGCCTCTGTTCGGCGGAGATTACCGGGTCACACTCGGATCCCTTGATGCGGATGGGGACGGCCTGGGTGTTGTTGGTTTCGTCGCATTCATCGACGGCGCCGAGCCTGTCCACGATTACCCCGAGGAAATAAAGACCCGGTGTTATGCCGGGGGGGATCTGCATATTCGGGGTGATTCCGGCGGAATGACTTTCCCCTGCCGCAAGTCCGTCCTCGAACGCCAGTCCAAGGAGTATGTCGGAAAAGGTGATTTCCCGATCGATGGAGAGGTAGAAATCCAATGCAAACCGGCCTGCTCCGGTGTCGCCCGCGTTGCCGACCGAGGCCTTCACAAGGCTGTCGATCGTATCGCCCGGAGCCGCCGAGGCAGGCCCGGTAAGGGCTATGGTGAGATCGGGACACGGGTCGGTGACGGTGAAGGGAATCGCGTGGGTGTTGTTTGTCTCGTCGCACTCATCAACGGCGTCGATCTTGTCCACGATCACCCCGAGATAGTATTTGCCCGGTGCCGTGCCGGCGGGGATCTGCATTACAGGGTAGATTCCGGCGGAAAGGCTTTCCCCTGCCGCAAGTCCCTCCTCGAACGCCTGCCCGCCGAAAAGGGGAGTGTCCGAAGTGGTGATTTCCTCATCAATGGAGAGATAAAACTCCAATACAAATTGGTCTGCACCGGCATCACCCGTGTTGCCGACCGAGGCCTTCACAAGGTTGCCGATCTCATCTTCCGGAGCCGCGGAAGCAGGCCCGGTGAAGGAGATGGTGAGATCCGGGCAATCGGCGGCAAGGGCGGCGGGAATTTCCGCGATGAAATGACCGGAAAACAATGCGAGAAGCGGTAGAAGTAGTCGTCTGAGTGGTATCATTCAAAAATCTCCCTGGAACTGTTTGTGTGATGATCAGTTGCAAGTAAAAGGGTTTGTCAAGATGGACCGTCACCGATAAGGGGCCTCCCCAATTTCACAAGTCCCGAAAGAATGCCGTACCCTCACATCCGAGGAGAAGGTATTTGCGTAATTGCAATGGGTTTCATATCATATGGCCAACTGCGGAATTGGCTGTATGTCGGCGGTAATCGGATTTCGTTTTAACCCTGCTTTGGAGAAGGGCAAATGTCCATGCCGGTTTATATGCTTCATCCTTTAGTAAAGCATATCGGATGGGAATATGAAAGAGAATAAGGTGATATATTCAGGTTTGTTTACTAACGCATCCCCTCTTCATCGCTGAGGGATTGTTGGCCGTATTCATGGGAAATGGTGATTCCGTAAGCCCCCTTGGGATCAAGGGGCGAAAAATATCCACTGGCATAGTTTGCCCATGGATGAACACCATGAAAATGGGAACCCGGTGCGGCAATTTCACCCTTGCTGAAATCCGGTACATTCGGAAAAAGTCCGAACCTGACTCCATTGTGAAGCATAAGTAAGGCCTTGGGTGACACATAATGGTGTGGTTTTCGGCAGCGGATTTTTATCAGGGCCATCTGGCTTGTGCAATTGTGGATTTATAGCTTTAAACTATCCCTAAGTCGAAAAGACGATAGTATTATTCTATAATAAAAGACTTTTCTCTTTAAAGTAATTGTCGGATAATGCCGATATGAAAATTCGGAGTGGCCCAAGTGACCTTTAGACTGGCAAATAAGTTGCCGATTCCGCCGATATCAACTCGATAAATCAAAAAATTCAGGGGGGAGGGGCTTCAAAATCAGCTTGGCGGGGGGCTGCGGGCTTGATAACGTTTGCCGCCCCGTATGACAAAAAAATTATTTTACGATAATACCGAAATGGAGATCCGTTCATGAATATCACAGGTGTAAAATCCGGCGTTTCGCATTATCATTCACGGCAGTTCAGTAAGCGGAAAATGGAAGGCGGCAAAGATGGGCCGGAAGAAGCGGTTGATCGTCCGTCTGCGTTAAAATCAGCAAAGCCGGTTGATGTCACTGCAAAATCCGTCTCGATCAATAGATCGGCGAATTATGATCTTGAAAACATAACTCTAAAGGAAACATACCGATTGGCGGTTGATCTCCTTGAAAGTGAAACAATAGGTTTACATGATTATATCAAACTTTCGGCAATCGGGTTAAACTAGGAGTACCCTCCGGGGCATGCCTATGTAAATGGAAGTAATCCCATGAGCGCTCCCTTTAATTTGCTGAAGGAAGTTGAATCGATTGCTTCGGGAACGCATGGCAGTTTTGTGTTTACAACCGAATCCGACAGGGAAGACGCAAAAAATCTATTCATGCTTCTTGCTTCCTTACCGGCAGAGAATGAAAAAGCCGAATATACATCGATCGACATAGAAGCATAGGAGGCCTTGACGGGATATTGTCAAGGCCTCCCGTGTTCTTGCTGAAAATTACCTGATATCCAATTCCCGGTGTAATTTAACCGTGTTGAATATGGAACCAACCTGTTGGGCATAGCTTGCATCAAAATTGAATTCACCTGAAGAAATTGTATTCACAACCACCCAGAACCGCCGTGTGCTGGTGTAAAATCCATTGCTGATATCCTGCCTTGCCGAAACATCCTCCGTTGCATTCCAGTATCGAAATTCAGCACTCGTGCTTACGAATCCGTTTAGCGGCTGATAAGCCTGTTCTTCCGTGACAACGACCAGCCACCCACAGCCGTGGTCGATAGAAGTAATCGAGTCGTATTCGTTCATAAGTTCATAAGTCGGAGAATCTTCCGATGCAACGGCAATAATCCTGACGACTTGCCAGTTGTCACTGGTAATAACACTTCTTGTGGCGTATGTGCTTGCACTGTCGGATAGCGGCGCTGCGGGCGCAACGGCATCATCGAGTTCTATTTCTTGATCAAGAAGATCAAGTATCGCCTCGACGTCATCGCTATCAATGCTTTCCGCCGATTCAAGCATTTCACGGGGCGTGTTGGGGGAGTTGGTTTCTTTTACGGGGCTTGATCAGATCATCGGCCGGCTTGCTTTCGTCAGAATGCACTCAGCTCCCATATACCCATGTGATTTAGGGAATTAATATTGGGGGGCGGCCAATGTGTCGAGTTGAACGGCCGATCATGTCATCAAACCCTGAAAACTGAATGGCGACCCATTCTCCTAAGGAAACAGAATGAAATAAATCCACGATTCCGCAGGCCGTCGCAAAGGCGAGATCGACATACGTTTGTGGCCGGTGAAATTTTTTTTGCGCGTGTAACCGCCCCGGCGCTCTTCAATATGCATTTCAAGTGAGAAAAGCCAATATCTGAATAGTACACAGAAAGCAATTGGAGGATGGTGCCGTAATGTGGTGCAGACCGACCGGATAATAATAAAGCCCGGTACCCGGATCCCGGTTTTTAACCACGGAAGTAACGTGGCCGGAAGCTCCCCCTCGAACAAGAGCCCCTTGTCAGTCAAGGGGCGGCATGATGATTCTAATGATCACGATATGGAATGATCTGCCGATAGCCTGGTGACGCCTGTTTCCCTGCACGCGGATTCCGGCACATTGAGGTTAACGGAAGCGAAAGGAGAGCTTCGATGCCCGGTAAAAAGAGAGTCTCCAGCCCAGTTCCGGCGACAAAACTGATGGTGGCGATCGCCTGCATACTGGGGGTCGCCTTTCTGCTTCTCAACGGATTGAGCTTTTTTACGGAGGATTCCGGGAAGATTGTTTCCCAGGGGGGCGAACCCGGGGAGCCCCTGAAAAAATGCCTGTTTGTGGCCTCCTATGGGAAGGGGTACCCGTGGCAGGATGAAATCGAGTCGGGAATAAGGGAGGTTCTTTCCGGCCGTTGTGAGGTCAAACAGTTCGATATGGACACCAAGAGGAACCGTGATCCCGCGCATGCCCGGCAGAAAGCCCTCGAAGCAAAGGCCCTCATCGAATCCTGGAAGCCCGACGTGGTGATCGCATCCGATGACAACGTTTCCAAATACCTGATCATGCCCTATTACAGGGATGCCGACCTGCCCTTTGTCTTCTGCGGCGTCAACTGGTCGGGTGAGAAATACGGCTACCCCTACACCAACGTAACGGGCATGATAGAGGTCAACGCCTTCGAGGCGCTGAACAGGCAGATTCAGCGGATCGTTCCCGATGGGAAAAACGCCGTATGCCTGGTGGCCGACTATACATCCTCCATCACGGCGTGCAGGCGCTACAAGGATCTCTATGCGCCCCTCGGGGTGGATGTAAGAATCGAAGTCGTCCGTGACATGCCCTCCTTCAAAGAGGCTTATATCCGTTCACAGGACAGCGATTTCATTATCTTCATGACAAACTACGGGTTAGAGGGGTGGGACGACACAAAGGTCCGGAAGTTTCTACTCGAGAATTCCCGTACACTCAGCATCGGACTCTACGACTGGATGATCCCCCATGTCATGTTGGCCATGACCAATGTGGCCCGTGAACAGGGGGAGTATGCCGCCCAGGTGGCTTTGCGTATCCTCGAAGGGGCATCGCCCGGGGAGTTTCCCATCGTCGCCAACCGCAGGTGGAATATCCATACCAACATCCCCCTTCTGGAAAAGGCGGGCATAGCGCTTCCTTCCGACCTGCGCCTGAAGGCGGAACGTGTCAGGGAAGGATCTTCCCGGAAAAGATGCCTCTATGTTGTATCATACCACGTGGGTTATCCGTGGCAGGACGGGATAGATCGGGGGATTCGCGGAGTCCTGGGGGAAAGCTGCGAGATCCGCCGGTTCAACATGGACACCAAGAGAAACACCGATCCCGATTTCAGAAAACAGAGGGCGCTGGAGGCTAAGGCGCTCATCGACTCGTGGAAACCCGATATCGTGATCGCATCCGACGACAACGCGTCCCGGTACCTGGTCATGCCCTACTACAGGGATGCGGACCTCCCCTTCGTGTTCTGCGGCATCAACTGGTCGGTGGAGGAGTACGGGTGTCCCTATGCCAACGCGACGGGAATGATCGAAGTTGCCCCCATTCTGGAACTTCTCGACCAGATCAGGGAGATCGTTCCCCACGCGAAATCAGCCGTTTGCCTTACTCCGGACCGGAAATCGGATTATAAGAACTGTGAGCGCATAGAGAAGGAGTATGGAAAGAGGGGGATTGACGTTTCCATCGCCCGAATCGACGATATGGAGGAATTCGAAAGGGCGTACGTCAAAGCTCAGGAAAAAGATTTCGTTTATTTCAACAACTTCGTTGGGATCAGAGAGTGGGACCCGGAGCGGGCAAGAGCCGTGATCTCAAAGCACACGCGGAAAATGTCGGCTGCCACCACCGCATGGATTGCCCCGTACGTCATGCTGACCTTTTCCCTGGTGCCCGAAGAGCAGGGGGAATACGCAGCCCAGGCGGCACTCCGGATTCTTTCAGGGACCGCACCATCCCATATTCCAATCATCGCCAACAGAAAGTGGAACATACTCGTCAACGAGTACCTGCAGAAAAAAGCCGGTATCGAACTGCCCGTTCACCTGCTTCAGAAGGCCGTCATGGTTGAATAAAGTCTTCTTCAAAAGGGCATGGAGAGTTTTAAACGGCATCCGTCCGCACGGTGCGGGAGATGGGAAGGGCCGGGCAAGAGGACCCGCATCCCGGCTAAAAGGATGATTTTTACAGGGGAGTTTTCCAATAACAGCCCCGGCAGTAGGGGAGCCGAGTTTCACGGAATAAGAATGCCGAGTTATTTTTCAAAAAACCTGCTCTTTACTGTCCTCACCGGAATCATCCTGTCGACGCTCTTTCCGGCGGTTGCGGAAAAGGTCATCCGGGACCGGGCGGAAAAGACGTTCCGTTACGAAGCAGGCAGGGTTCGCGACGCGGCCCTGACAAGCCTCAACGCGGGCGATGCCGTGACCCACAGCATGCGGGCGCTCTTCCGCGCTTCGGAAATCGTGGATGCGGACCAGTTCAGGGTCTTTTCCGAGGAGGTTTTCTCCAGGTACGCTTTCATAAAGGCCATGACCTATTATCCCAGGGTTTTTCACGGGGAGCGGGAGGCATTTACCCGGAGCCTCCGGGAGCGGGGGTTTGTGTCCTATGAAATTCACCAGAACGTTCCGGGACAGGGCCGGATTCCCGCTCCCATGCGCAAACGCTATTTCCCGGTACTGTACAGGGAACCTTTTTCCCCGGAAGCGGCCATGCTGTTCGGCTTCGACATCCTCACCCGCGCCTCTTTT
>PPCM01000849.1_pt1 | contig 18448 bp, 14 predicted proteins | sample 1555541 | NCBI WGS metagenome assembly PPCM01 (sample SAMN05284479, study PRJNA326546) | Marine sediment metagenome, whole genome shotgun sequencing project. | isolation source: marine sediment | place: Germany: Wadden Sea | collected 2012-09-05 | reverse complement strand
ATAGCGAGCGTCCGGACGGCCTCGAAGATGGTGCGGTGAACGGCGGTGAGAGCAGACGTGACGACCATGCCGGAGTAGTTGAGGACGAGGATGCAGACGACGTAAATCACGGTGAAGAGAAGGATCAGCTTGTTGTTGAACATCATCATGAAGTCATCAAAGACGTTCTCAGCGCAAGGGTAGGGCAGGGGGAAGGCGGGGTCCTTGCCGGGGACAAGCATGGCGATGGGGTAGATGATGAAGGCTGAGATGAGGCCGCCCCACACGCCCTCCATACCAACGATCTGGAGGGGCGCGGCATCGATGTTGTGGAGCAGGAGGTCCTCAGCAACGATCTGAGAGGCCTGGATGAACTGGGAAGCGACGACGGCGATGCAACCAAGGGCCTGCTGGGCGGCGGGGCGGGCGTTGGCGTTACCGGAGGCAGACATGATGCATGAGATACCAACCATGCCGCAAGCGGTGGCAACGATGGCGACACCAGTCCACTGGTACATGGTGATGTGGCGCTTGAGGAGGAATACGGACAGAAGAGCCGAGAAGATAACCATGGAACCACGGAGCATCTGCATGACGGACACATCGATGAAGATGAGGCCGAACGTCATCAGAGTCGTGGCGAGGAGGTCGAACGACGCGGGGATCGCGATGAGCCAGTACCCCTGGGACTTGACCCAGATGAGCTTGGCCCACTCGCCGGCAGAACGGGAAGGAGCGGCCTCAACTTCGGCCTCGACCTCGGAAGCGCTGCCCTCGTCGGTCAGGGGCTCGTCGATGTCGGGGAGAAGGGCATCGCCGTCAACAGCGGCACCCTCCTTCTTGCTCTTCACAAGCTTGATGATGGACTGAACACCGACGTTGCCGAGGTGAATGAAGATGCACATCGACATGCCGATGAACATGATCAGCGACTGGAACACGGGCTTCTCGAACTTGTGTGCCGGGGAGCCGTTGAGGCCCTTGGCAGACATATCGAGCATCAGCTTGGCACTGATCATCGTACCAGTGCCAAACGTCAGCATACCGATAACGCCAAAGATACTGGGTAAGGTCGCGAAGGTGTACTTACGCCTTCTTGGGGAATCCTGCCTTTTCGCTCATCTTAGGTCTTTCGGGCTTTCGTTGACTTAATGAATGATTACAAAATAGGGGTTCACACCTGTTTCGCACCGTATAGGTGAGTGGGTTTCCCGGACCTCGCGTAAAATTTGAATAAAAACGATTTATAAACTCAGAAAATCGTTCTCTCATTTTGGTCGCAAAGATACAAAACAGGCGGATTGGTACCAATAATCCGCTCTTCAACCATCGGCATACATGTAACACTCTCTGGGGCCCCTGGACCGACCCCTAACCTGTCAAGTCGATTCGCCCCCGCCGCCAGCAATCCTTCGTGCGTCAGGAACGCCGTCCACTGCACAGTCTGTGGCCACACAGCTAGAATCCCCTGCTGGGGGATGGGTTGCCACTCGCGGATGATTCTAGCGTTTGGCAGGCCCAGAGCGAGATGTCTGTTGTCTCCCCGGGTGAACCACGTTCCATCATCGTCAGGCCCGGCAAACATCGCAAAGTCAGCGAGAACGAGTGTTTGGGCACCAGGCGGGGTGGGTAGGGGGGCGGGTGGATAAATCTCATCGGGCCCAGGGAATAATCCTGGGTTGTTTCCCACTGCGAGCAAGGTGCCGTCGGAAGTCTGGTAAATAGTGCTGCAGGAAACGGCAGCGACGGCGACCGCGGGTATATCAACGAGGGTTGGGACGTCCAGCGTGCCGGGGGCACCGGTGAATGAGAATCGGTTGAACCCGGCGGCCAGCACACCCTGCGAAGTGACAGCAATCGTCGTGTGTGGCAAAAGGGCCATCGACAGCACGTCTGCCCCATGAAGGCTGTCGGGCAGGCGGACAGGCTCTAGATGGCCGGGGTGGGCATCCTCTGAGGGCATTAGAAGGAGGTCGTTGTCGGCGGGACCGCTGGCTAAGATCCTATGGGCCGGCACAAGGGCAAATATCGTCGACCAGGAGGACCACCACCGATCGACTCCGCGGGATCCTGGAAAGGGTATGGGGGCGTCAATGAAGGAATCGCGGCTGTCCTGTAGTTGTTGGTGAGCGTTTGCCCCTGATACGCACCAAGATCCATCGAGAAGCTCGAAGAAGACGTAGTGCTCGTGAAGAACGACATCGATCACATCCCCAGACAGCTGCACGGGCACCGGCTTCCGGACCATTGGGGATTGTGGCCCGCCTCCTAGTTGGTGGCTGAGGTTGGCGCCCCAGCAGTACAGACCTCGTTCAGTTCTAGCAATCCAACCACCGTATCCATGCCAGACCGATAGAACGGGAGGTAGACGGACCCAGCGCGGCCTGTCACACCAGATGGCGGTGTCTCCCACGCCGCATCGCCCGCAGCAGTTATTTCCCGAGGACCAGAGCCTGCCATACATCAGCGTGGTCGTGGTGCCTTCGTCTGTGTGTTGAAGAGCCTCGCGTGCGCCTTCCCGGGACACAATAGCGAACTTCCGGCACATGTAGTGCACCTCACGGGTAACTGAGGCCGCGGACAGCACCGCAAGGATGGTAGCTGGGGACAGAGTGAAAACCCGATTTGGAAGAGGGCCACGGATGTTCGTGGTCACATCAACCGCCGGTCCCTCATCTGCAGTAATCATTGGAATGCCAAGCGTGCATGTGCTTGTGCCTTCTCTGACATGTGCCTTTAGCTCCATCAATCGTTGTCAAAAACACCCGGAACAAGATTAGCCACCCGAGTGCACAGCCCCCATCCATGCCTACACGGCTACCCATACAGCTACACTTTCCACCCCACCCACTGTTAACTTTCCCGCTGATTTACAGGTCAATTATAACTCGATGACCTCTACCTCATCCTCATCCTTGGCCTTAAAATCTTTCGCCTCACCCCCAGCCTTCCCCACCTCATCATCGTCAATACACTCGACCACCACCTCCTTCTCCTTCACCTGCTCCTCCATCGCCTTCCTGGCCGCCCTGTACCTCGCTGTGTGCACCTTCCAGGTCGGGGGATCAAGGATCGTCATGAGTAAGGTCCGGAGAGTCTTCATGCGTTGCTGCACCACCACCTTGAGCTGCGATGACGCGCAGTACCGGTAAGACCGCTCCTCCCGCAGAGTCTCAATGATCCCGAGCGACGAGTCGTACACCAAACCGCTGTTCTCCCAACCATGCCGCGCCATACCGACGACGATACGGTTATCCAGTCCCACAGGCCAGCTGGGGGTGGCGCTGGTCTGGTCAATCACGAGGGCAACGACGTCGTGTTCGATTCCCATCAACGGGAACGACGACGCGTAGTCGCTCCGCACCAGCTGGGTCAGCCACGTCGAGTCGTACTTCAGCTCGGTGTCCTTGGCGGCCTTGTCAGCCCAAGTCCTCAACGCGGCGTCTTGTTGTTCAATGGTCACCGCCTGGGGCAGCGGGACGGTGGCCGCCGCCCGGGGCCGTTCAGCGGTGACGATCTTCCTGGCGATAGGTCTAGCGAGCGTTGCTAGATGCCATGTGGCGGCGAGTACCTTGGGTTTGTTGATGACTCTGTACCACGGGTCGACGGGCGCCCCGTCGTGGAACCGCGCCCCGATGATGGCATGACGCCCGGTGGGCATGGCGGCCAGCTCCTTGACGCGGCCAGCCATGTGTGATGAGAGCGCGACGAGGGAAGCCTCCGGATGGTTCAGAGGCGACTGCATGGCGGGGGCAGCGATGGAGCGACGGTCTCTTATGATGGCCCACTCGGTAACGGTGTCGATAGGGCCGCGGGGACGGAGGAACGTGAACACGGCCGCCTGCTCCACTGGTGTGAATCCTAGGAGCTGGGCGGGTGGCGCGGGGGGGGCGTCTCGGATGGGGTGACCTGTGGGTTGACCCCATCTCACCCCACCCACCTCCACCCCCATCCCCAGCGGCGGCCCCCCTAAGGGCATGCCCCCCACGGTGGGTGGGTGTGGCTGGGGCAGGGTGAACGGTTTGATGATGTGGGGCTGGGCCGGCTTCTTGGGCTTCCGCCGTGTGCCTGACGCCGCTTCATCGAGCGCCACCTCGTATGGCTTGGGTCCGTCCTCCTCCGGCTCGCTATCGGGCTCCGGTTCGTAGTCTGCCTCGGGTTCCTCCTCCTCGGGCTCACTGTCGGACACATCAACGAATGCCTTCTTATAGCTCTTGATCCGCCTCGCGCTCCGTCTCTTACTGTGCTCCACCTCGTCCTTCTCGGTGAACTTGGCCAGCACCCCCTGCCAGAAGTCGCCATCGTCCCCCTCAGTCGCCGCCTGCTCCTGGTACTTGGCGACGTCGAACGCGGCGAACAGGTCTTCCTCCTCTGCGGCGGGTTCCGCGTCCGTCACGTCCTTGTCGAACCTACTGAGCGTCTCGCCCTCGGCGGCGTCCCACGTCCCCACGACAGCGCCGATCCTCTTCATCTGGGCCTCCCGCTGTTTGGCGTGGAAGGCGTCGCTCAGCTTATCCCTCTCGGCGGCGGACTGTTCGGCGGCCGCGTCGGACTTCTCGACCATGGCTACGATGTCTTCGGCCGTGTAGCGGATGGCCTTGACGCCGTCCTCGGCCTCGGCTTCCTCGAACAGCTCCTTGGCGCCAAACTTGATGAGGGAGCCGATCTCTGCCTCGCTGAGCTGCTGCTTGTCCATGCGCTTCACCACGAGGTGGTCTGCGACGAGTTTGTTCTTGGCTTTCCTGAGGATGCGCTCTTCGACCGTGCGGCGCGTCACAAGCTTGAACACGTGCACTGCCCGCTGCTGCCCGACGCGGTGGGCACGGCAGAGTGCCTGTATGTCTCGGTGTGGGTTCCAGTCGCTGTCAAAGATGATCACAGTGTTGGCCGACACGAGGTTGAGCCCCTCTCCGCCGGCCCTAGTCGACAGCAGGAAGACGGGGATGTCCTCGCTGTTGAATCGATGCACGGCCGTCTCCCGGTCGGTCCGGGACACCTGGCCGTCCAGCCTCACGAACTCGAGCCCCTCTAGCTCGAGTACAATGGTTAACAAGTCCAGGGTGGATGTGAACTGGCTGTACACGAGGAACCTATCTCCGCGGCCTCGTAGCGCCCGGATGGCGGTGATGAGGGCCGTCATCTTCCCCGACATGCCGAGGATGCGGCCCAGCGCGTCGTCCGCCTTCCCGTCGAGCATGTCGTGGAGCGTCTCACGGTATCTCGTGTCCGTGAGCAGGGCGTTGTTACAGCACTTTCTGAGCTGCATCATGATGTTGGAGTAGCTCATTCGGAACTTTCGGGCGGCGGGGTCGTAGGAGCTCGAGAAGATGGCCTTGTAGTGCTCCCGTTGCTCGGGCAGCATGTCCACAGGCAGCAATAACTCCCGTTTCGGTGGCAGGTGGGGCAGGACATCCGTCTTCCTCCGCCTCAGCATCACGCGTCTCAATTGGTCGTGTATCTCGGGTAGTCTGGCCACAGCGGCCTCCAACATGGTGTCTGGGTCCGCTGTACCGGCGAAACCCTCGAGCGTGGGGAAGCGGGCGGGGTCGACGAAGTGCAGCAACGTCCACAGCTCGGTGAGGGTGTTCTGCATGGGGGTGCCGGACAGCAGGACGATGTGGTCCGTCGTGAGCTGTGCTAGTCGATCACGGAGGGCGCATGTCTCTCCTTTGAGTCTGTGGGCCTCGTCAACGATCATTGACCGGTATCTCAGGCGGGCTACAGGTGACCGACGGGTGCACAGCATGATCTGGTTATACGTGGTGAGAACGATATCGACAGATCGTGTCCCACGTCTGGCGGGCTCGAGTTCCAGCCTCTCGATCGCCTGACGGTCCTCCTTGGCTCCGTAGTACGGCACAACGTGCATCGAGGGCACCCATTTGGCCAGTTCCTCCTTCCAATTGCCGAGGACGCTGAGCCCGACGACGATGAGGAAGGGGCCGAACACCCCGCGGTCCGCGAGGGCCGCGAGGTACCCGATCGTCTGAATGGTCTTCCCAGAGCCCATATCGTCGGCCAGGATCACGTTCTGACGGACATGGTGGGCCGCGCGGAGCCAGTTCACGCCGTCCAGTTGGAATGGGAGCAACGTGCCTGTCAGGTGGGGCGGGGAGCGCGTCAGGTTGTGGAAATGGGGCAAGGCGGTCTCGATGTAGTAATCACGTTCCTCCGGCGGGATGACGATCCGGTGGGGCGGCGGCCCCTTGCTGGGTGGGTCCATCAACAGCCGTTCCCGTTGTAGTAGGGTGGGGAACTCGGGGAGAACGTACCCCACGGGGAGGCTGAGGGCGTCGGAGTGCGGGAGCCCGAGAAACTTGACGAGGACTTGGGAGCGGTCGTCGCCCTTGATGAATATCTGCTCGGGGATCATTAATGACGCGGGGAGGCCGTAGTCCGCGAGCTTCTTTCGGCGAGCGAGAAGAAGATCAGACAGCTTGCGGTAATCACCGCTCAGCTCCTTGGGATCGACCGACGGCAGGTGGAGCGACTGCTTGGCGGTGACCTTGGAGTGGACCAATATAACCCCGGCCTGCGCCTCTTCATCAGCCCAAGCATCATGGTCAGCAACGTCCTCGGGCGGGTAACATTGCCGGTTGTTCTCAAACATGGTGACCCTGGTGCGGTGCAGCACGAGTAGCCTCCGTCGGGAGATGTAGCGTGCGTTAATATGCGGCTCTCCTTCACACCGACACAGATATTGGACGCGATCGTCGATCGTGCGCTCGGGGATGCCTTCGCTGTAGTCCATGTCGCTATCTGTCTCACTGTCGCTCTCAGGCTCGTACTCACGGGCCGCCTGGATGTCCATATCGTCCATCGTCAAGACTCGACGGCCCAAAATCTCAGCCACCTCCGTCTCGGGATCATCCTCCTGGATATTCAGGTCGTAACGAGGCCATTCCTCGTCTTGTAGCTCCTTAAGAAGATGAGTAACGCTCCACTCCATCTGGCGCAACAAACGCGCGTTTGTCTGCAATTATAAAACTGGTCGATTTATGAGTTTGCGCCGACCCCGCCTAGGATCTGAGAAGGTCGTATTGGGATAGATCATTCGCTCTGTAGCATGAAAATACCGTATATGCTGATATATGGGCAATTCTGGCGGCTGCCGGATAGCGCAGGGCAAAAAAAGTAAAGTGCTCGACCGGACAATTGTTTGATTATCAGGGCATATTCTTGCATGCAGTTACAATGCGCATTGTTCGGTGATCCCTTTTGAGGTGATGCTGCCATTGGGCTAAATCCGAAAACAACCAAACATGAATATTCCTGAGCCAGAGCTGTGGGAGAGCGCGTCTGACAGTGACAGCTCGCTCGACACACCCCATCAGCCTGCATGGCTCGGTGTATTGAACTTCACATGCAGCCATCTCTTTGGTTTGAGTTTTAGAAACCGGGTATCCTTCATAGACCCGTCAATACACGATAAGGACCCCATTAACCAGCTTCGAACAGTCAAGCTGCGCTTCTTCTCCAAGCTAGCGTCCATTGAGCGGCGCTGTGGGCTCCGAACGCGCCTTGTGTTTGACTGGCTCGAGTATCTCACGCTTTTCCAGCTCATGTTCGTCGGTACGGCCATACTGACGACAGCCCCGCATGTCTACCGGTCCGTGTACTTCTCTTATAAGGCCGACCACTGGTATCTCGTCCCGTTCGCCGTCCTCAACAGCCTTGTCGCGGATCGTTTCATCGATACCAACATCCGCATCATGTGGTATGTCCAGATCGGTCTAGCCCTCCTCCTACTCCCTCTCCAGGCTCCCATATTCGCTCTCTGGGTCCGTGCGACCTTCTTTGCTCGACGTAAGAGGGATGTCGACGTCTCGGTCCTGTCATCATTTGTTCTCAACTCCCACACCGACCGCACCTTGCCCCCCCTGCCGGATGTCGTGTCCATACTGCTAGCGACGGGCGTCACGACCCTCTTCATGGTCATACTCGTGCCCTTTGTCGTCGTCCTCGTCGCCATCGTCCTCATCTTCCCCTTCCCATTGCCTGAGTTCGATCCCCTGGGATCAATGTCCTCCGCACCGCTCCGTATGGCTCTCCCCGCCTGTCTCATGGCCTGTACGGTTGTTGTGGGCAATCTCTCGATGGCCCCGGTCTCTTTCCTTGTTTCCAAGCTATCAATGCACCGCACCCGATCAGGGAAACGTATGGCGCGTGCCGTCCGTCTATTCGTCTTCCGCGTCCTCCACGTCAACGCTGCCCTCGCCATCATCGCCATCCGGGCCCCTGGATGTCCCATGCAGGCCATGGCCTTCTTCCTGATAGCTCTTGGGGCAGCCCACACGGTCGGCTACACCTGTGCATACCTCATCGGTCCCATGCTTCTCGCTGTTATCTCCCGACGTCGCTTTGAATCGGCTGCCGTCTACCTCGAGCTTTCTTTCAGACATTTCGTCCTCATCCAGCTTGTCGGGCTCGTTCCCGCGGCAGCCCCCATCGTTGCCATCTCCTGGGCGCTAGAACTCTTCGTGCAGCGAACGAGACTCTGTCAGGTAGCCAAGCTCCCCATGAAGTGCGACGCGTCCCTCAAGCGCCACGTCGTGTTCTGGTGGAACGTTGCGGGGGTGCTGGGAGCCGTGTCGTTCCCGGGCGGGCTGCTGTGGTTATTGACGGCCTCGACGCGCCTAGGACCGTTTAGTGAGTGTCTGGTGGTGTGAAGATGATGTGATAGACTGATAGCTTCGAATAGAATATTGAATTGACCCGCTATAAACTATGCCGGAACTTAATAGTTGGATGTCCGTTTTGTGTGACGCGTGTCCACCTCCTGTTGGCATATGATGGGCATCGCTGAAGTCCTTTTGCCTTTGGCCCCTCGGGTTCGGCCTCGAGGGGATCCCAGGGCACCCAGGCCAAGACAAGTTATAAACGGTTTTGTTTTTAAAAAAACGCTGAAGATAGAAGCGAAGTAAGCAGAAACGAAACCAAAGTTTTATCATCATGTGTTTTCGGTTCATTAACCAGCCAATTCTTTGTTTCAACAAATTTTAGTGTTCGACCGCAGCAACCGCTATGGAAGCAGATAAACTTTATAGTTGGTCAAGCATTTTGCTGCGTTTTGCGAACGAGAAGCACACGAGAAGACCAATGCTAAGTTGCAAATCGTATGGTAGTCTAGATGCATGCGATGACCTTGTCGGGAAGTTCCGTGTTGGGCAGCTTCTCGGGGAAGGAAGTCATGCTCGCGTCTATAGAGCCACGCATGAGCCAACAAAGACACAGTGTGCCGTAAAGGTACTAAACCTTATGGAGCATGGCTCCTCGGATGTGGCATCCATCGAGGCCGCCGCGTTGTCTCGATTGGCGCCTCTTCGTCATGTGCCGCGACTTCACAGCGTTATTGACGAGAATGACGGCCGCTACATCTTTATGGAGTTCGCCGGCGCAACTTCTCTGCAGAAAATCGTCAATGCCCGCGCGCATGTCGGGCTCAGCGATGGTCCTTTATCAAGAATATCCCGACAGCTGCTGCTAACTCTCCGAGCCTGTCACAGCAGGGGGGTGGCCCACGGGGACGTCAAGCTTAACAACGTGATGATCTCAGGCGGCGCCGCCAAGCTCATTGATTTTGGGTGTGCGGTTGTCGCCGACTCGCCCTTCAGCTCGACTACTTTGGGCGCCGCGTGCTTTAGGCCGCCCGAGTCATTTGACGACAGATACACCATAGACCTGCACTCTGTGAAGCTGGCTGATGCCTGGGGTGCCGGTCTGTGCATCCTGTGCATGTGTACTGGGACATACCCCTTCGCTGGGGAGACCGTGAGCGATATAATCGACAGCATCAGGGCCACGCCGCCAGACGACCTCGCCGCAAGTGTCTCCGACCTTGGGCTGCGTGTTGTCGTGCGTGGCCTGCTGGGTGCCGCCGAAGAGCGTTGGTCCATCACCCGAGCCCTAGAAAGTCGATATATGAAACGGGGGTTAAGGCAATATATAAGTGACAGAATGTTCTGCCTGTGAGGGGTGTACAGGTGTGTAATACTACATAACGTGCCGTTAGGTCGCTTCAATAAATGATTGGGTCTCGGCCGTTCTTGCCTCGATCGCAGCTACCTTTCGAGCATCATGGACATCTTCGTTGCTCTGTGGACCATCTGCACGCTGTTCCTCATTTTCGGGACAGGTATCTGTGGCGGTATCGTTCCCATCGTGCTCAAGTACCTCAAAATCGGCAGCGTCCGGCTCGATGTTGCCTTCCCCTACCTCAATGCGCTTTCTGGAGGCATATTCATTGGTGGTGGCTTCCTTCACCTTCTCCCGGACAGCCAGGAAAGCTTCGAAGGCGCCTTTGACGACATCGACTACCCCGTTCCCACTCTCATCGCCGTTCTGACCATGGGCTTCATGGTTACCATCGAGTACATGCTCTCGGCGCACGACCACGCCCACAACCACACCCACAACCACGAGCCCTCGTCCGACGACGAATCTTTGAACCCCATTCTCGGGAGCCCCGAGAGCCCCGAGAGCCCCGCCCCGTACGACCCGCACACCATAGGGGACCACCTTCGCCGCTACGCCTTCGCCACGTTCCTCTTCGTCGCCCTCACGTTCCACTCGTTTGTCGCTGGGCTCGGCATGGGCGTCGTCGGGGTTGAGGACAACTTTGTGGAGGCGCTGGCCCTGCTGTTCGCGATTCTTTCCCACAAGGGCTTCGCGGCGATGGCCCTGGTCATGGCGTTCCTCAACGAGCGGGTCCACCCCGTCGCAGTGGGTGTGTTGCTCGTGCTTTTCTGCACCGTCACTCCTTCTGGTATGATCGCCGGTATCATTCTCAAGGGCCTCACTGAGGGCGTTGTGCGGGATGCCATCGAAGCCGTCGGACTGGCCATGAGCGCCGGAACGTTCATGTTTGTCGGTGTGGTAGAACTCTTCCTTGATAACCTCAAGCAGCACAGCGGGGCCAACGTGGTCGTCAAGGCCGCGCTCATCGGCCTCTCGCTGCTCGGATTCATGATCATGGCCGTCCTGGCCCTCGCAGTGTAGGTCACCGGAATGCTTAATGTTCACACATCGAGGAATCGATCATCATAATGTGGGACTTAATGCTTATCACTGGTCCGCCCCGTCGCCGTTACGAACGGCAATAAACCCCAGGTCACGGCTGTACGGTGTTTCTTCGAACTTCCTCCGGGTTTAGACCAATACAGCATCTTTTGCTTCGAATCGCCTGTGGTGACAGCAAATCTTCTCTAGCTGAGCGTCGCTGTCACCGGCCAGTGTGTTGCGTGAGAGACCGTGTTATACAGTGGGCTGGGCGAGGACGGCACGTGGACGGGGACGGGTGGTCGATGGCAGATTGTGCTGCCTGACTTGCGCGACGGAGCTGGGAGAGGAGGAGGCCGTGAAGGAGCAAAAGACCGAATGAGCACACGAGCATAAACTACCGGCCATCATGTCAGCCCGTCCGTGACCGCCAGCCCGACTGTTTATCGACTGTCACTCGAGTCAAAAACGACACTTCGAGCCCAGATCGACATGGACGGTGCCACGAATAACCATTCGGGTGCATCCAGCACTAAAATCACTGGAGACCGTCAGACATCGCCTGCACCGATCGAAACCGTCTCTCGGCTGCTCTTCTCGAGCGACTACTACCGAAAGGTTGACAGGACGACCGACATCGCCGGCCGGCTGCCCAACGCGGTGTACACACTGCCGCCACGCCTCGTCCAGGCCATCGTTGGACGCGCCGAGCTCTCTGCGGTGACGAGAGAGGCGTTGGTGGCCGGGTGCAAGAAGTTCTTTCTGGCCAGCAGGGAGTACGACGAGAGCAAGGAGGTATTCGTTGATTGGCATGGTGACGGAAGCACAACGATCGCTCTCGATTGTGGTCGCTTGTATTCAGAAGGCAACAATCGCTTTGGCCAGTGCGGGATTGGATCGGAGGAGTACAATGTGACCGGGCCCCGCCTCATCCGCCTGCCGCCCGTGTTGGAGGTGTGGCACCATGTGGGTCGATGGTTTGCTAACACAACCCGGGGGCTGTATGCCTGGGGGTGGAACGATGACGGTGGCTGGCTTGGTGTTGGCGATGATGAGCATGGTATTCAGCCCCGCCGCGTGCCAATCGACGGCGACGTGCTGGATGTATCCATGTTACCTGGTGCCTCATTCTTTAGAACAGCCTCTGGGTGGCACGGGTGTGGGTCTAATCGTCACGGTCGGCTTGGATTGGTGAGCATGGTAGCCGAATCGGACACGGGCTGGACTGTATCTGGATGGCTTGGGCGGCCCACCGTATCTGGCCAGCTCGGAATTGGCCAGGACAAGGTCACAACCCCCGCCCCCATCCCGGGCAGCGAGCGGGTCACCCGGTGGGGAGGGAATTATGCAACCACGTTCGGTTTCTGCGATGCTGGCATCTTATCGTGCGGCAGAAACGTTAATGGCCAGTGCGGGGTGGGGTCGACCATTGATGAGGTCACCGCCCTCACCCCCGTCGCCCTGCCCGACGACGTCAAGGGTAGGGTCGGCCAGGTGGACTGCGATGGTGGTCCGTTCTTCATTTCAGGCCGCCGCTGCTTTGGATGTGGTTACAATGGTTGTGGCCAACTGGGCATTGGGTCGGACGAGAGGCGCATCTTCACTCCCATCGAGCTGCCCGTCCCCGTGGACGTAATCATCACAAGGGCTGATGTGACCGTCATCCGGTCGGGTAACACCCTGCTCGCCTGCGGTGACAATAGGAATAGACAAATCTTCACCAACAACACACCCAAAATCACCACCCCCACCCCGCTCGACCTGCCCGGGCCCGTCGTGAAGTGCTTCCTTGACTATGGAAGTATCTTCATCCAGCTGGAAGACGGGGCGTGGGTCGGCCGGGGCATTTATTACAGACACCACTTCACCCCCGTCCCCAAGGCCGACCTCATCGACGAGGCGTTTCTCCCCGGGTGGACCCCAGTCAATGACAACTGTGCTGAGAAGTTGAATGCCCTGGAGGCTGACGATGATGTGATGATCCTTCCTGAGCCCGTCGCCAACGCGTGATCGACACATAATTCTTGTTTATAGACGGGTCTGGATTATCGGCACATCGGGTGACCAGGACGATACAGGCAGCCTGGGCCTGAGTCTGGGTCTCCTTCCATGTGAACATGTAAACACTCTTCTGGACCGGATTTATGATGATCGCGAAGATGACCAACGCCAAACACCTAACCAGTAACCGCATCTACATCAACATCAACATCGTACCTCACGTTTACTGCCCTCACCCCACCCCACCGCCCATCATCCCTATATATATAAGTCTCCATTTACCCCTCGCGCCACTGGAAGTTACAGTCGAGGCAGCGGATGAACGTCGTCATGGGCTCATCGGCTGACCTCGTCTGTTTCTGCATGTATGTGCAGCAGCGCGACTTGCACTTGCGGCACTTGAACTCGTCCGTAGCGGCCGACACCACGGCCTCCATCTGCTCGGTCGTGTTGGCCAGCAGTTGGTGGTATTGCCTACTGTCCTCCCGTTTCTGCATCGTCGCGGGGCTCGCGAGCTCCTCGGGCGACATGTTAGCTATGACGGACGGCAGGAGCCGGGCCTCGCCCATCATCAACCCGCGGCGTTGGAGGCGGGTCTCCGGGTTCAGGAGGCAGGCCAGGATCGACATCGATTTCTCAACGTATTCGTGGTGGGGGTTGGCGTACGATGTGTGGACAGCCTCGTGGATGGCACCCTCCAGCAGGGCGGCCACGTCACGGGGGTGCAGCACGCGTTGGACACGCATCTCACCGAGGTCCGCCCGCCCCTCAGCCTTGACGATCGCCTCAGCCGCGTCCTGGATGGCCCCACGCACCTTGATGCGGGTGGGGTCAGTGACATCGCTCAAGGCCGTCATGCACCCACAATCGAGCTCGGGGACGTTCATGTACTGCACCCCGTCGACCTCCTCGTCGGGCGTCTGCCGCGTCATCAGGCGAAGGGCCAGCTCGGCCGTGAAGTGATTGCTGATGCGTTCCCCGTCCCTCAGCCTGTACTGCACGCCGACCTCATCGGTCTTGTGTTGCCGGGCCTCGAGAACCACTGTTTCCCCAGTCTTCCCCTTGCCCTCGCCCTCAGGCCGGTCCACAGGCTGTCCGTATTGGTCCAGCTCGATGTCCGACACTCCATCCGATTCGCCCATGTCGACATCATCGTCTTCTTCGACAGCCGCACGACGGGGGCGGCGCTTGGCCTTCCGAACCGCCGCCGCCGCCCGGAGATCCTCCTGCCGCTGTGCCTCCTCATCCCTGAGCTTCTTTTCATCACGGACACGCTTCATTTGTCCCCCCCAACTCGCTCGAAACACGTGCTCCTGATCAAAAAGTTCCTTACGGCCGTGCTTCTTGGCCAGTTTCGCCGCTGTGCGCAGTGTCGGCACGAATTTGTGTGTATCCTTCGTGATGGCCTCTAAAAGGTCCGAATCGATAACCAAGCCCTCAGCATAATTGAGAACACGCTGGATTTCATTAGTAAACGCATCAAGGTCGGAGTCTGTGACCCCACCTTCCTGCATCTTTGTATTCAGCATCGATATAGCCGTGGAGCATGATGCCGACAGCTCTATCAACTTTGCCTCCTGCTCACTCATCGCCTTTTGCCGCTACAGAAATAAATCGAACAGGAAATTTGTTAGCAAACGCACATAGAATTCTGTATTTGTCGAGTTTTCCGCGATACGTTAACGAATAGCATGCATATTCAAAAGTGCATTTTAAGGACCAGCTGTGATAATGACACTTGCGGTTCGTTTTTTCGGCTTAACGCACACCGCGGTCCATCGCTACGCCGCTGGGATACAATGGTCGTGGCTTGAGCTTAGCATGCGGATTCACCGCGTTTTCAAGATCCCTCGTGTCTTTTACCTTGGCCAACTTTTTGCCGGTCTCACAATCGTCGTTGGGATTAACCTCACGCTGGGAAACCCCGACAAGATCACCATGCCGATCATCTTTGTCAGTTGCATGGCTCCTTCCTTCCTTAGCACGATCCGGCGATCCAAGGTCACGATGATCACTTCCTTGATTGGGGTGTTCGTTGGTATCTGGTTCGTTTTGTTTAACGTGACGATCCTCATTGGCATCCCGTGCGGCATTGTGATCGCCTACGCCATCTCCATCTTCTTCGGCTACCCCGGGGGCCTTATTGGTGTCGCGTTTGGTGTCATTTATGTCCAGATCTTTGCCCAGCCGTTTGGCACGCCCTTCACCCTCGTCATAACACGTATAGGTGGCATCCTCGGCGGCATTGCGGTGGCCCTCACCATCAACCTCATGTCGCCGTCGCTCTTCACAGCCCGATTCTTTCATGACGCGGCCGGGTCCGTTGAATCAGGCACGCTAATGTCCATACCGGAGACGGTGTGTGTCGGTCCGGCCGGTTCTGTACACGCACTCGGAGCCATTGCTCAGTTCCTCACCGAGTGCGACTTTCAGCTGGCGTACGCCCTTATCATCTAACCTTACACAGAGAGTGGCAGCTCCGCGGCCTACACGACAAGCGGACGGATCTTTTCAAGCTCCGCCGGCATACCATTCGTCTCCAGATGACTTTGCATCTTGCTGTTGACCTGCACCATGTCCTGCGACTCGAAGCAAACATGACCGAGAAGACGTTCCGCCGGTCCACAGACCACATGGTGCTCGTCGATCGCTGTCTCAGGCGAGAGTGCCTCCCAGTGGGGCTTTTTGAAGGATATCGGGGTGAGGACGTCCATTCCGTGTACGAGAAGCTCGCGGCCCTGCTCGACATGATATTTGTTGTGGATGAGAAGGTTCTTGCCTCGCTCATCCCGGCCGTTAAGGTCCCCGTCCCGGGCACGGTGGTCATCGAGGCCCAGCCCGCTCTGTCCCCGACAACATTCGCTGCACCACCTACTGCACGGCTCGCTGAGAACATCATGATCCCCATGGACTACACCGAGACCAGCAGTATGACCAGGAAACGGCTCAGACGCCATTTACCGGGAGGCGGGTGACCACCATCGTTACAACATCCACGCTGCAATGTTGTGGGTAAGGTAAGGTAGGGTAAGGTAGGCAAGGGTGCTATACATTTTATTCCGGTGTCTATCATAACTCAACAATGGGGGAATCAAGCAGCAGTTCTTGGTCCTCCTTGGTGGTCTCTGGGCTCTTCTTCATCGCGTGTTTGATAATTTTTTTGACGTAATCGTACCAGATGATCTGTACGATCAACACGTTCATCTGGAGCGCCCCCATCAGATAAGGTAGGAACGTCGTCCAGTTCTCATGTGAGATAACGCCAAAGAAGAACGTGATGGCGTATCCGCCGGGGCATTGTATCAACAGCATCAACAGGCTGAGCGACCCGCTGCCCTTGGCGCGGAATGTCTGCCAGATCTGCGGCGCCCACTGGATGATGCCGCACGCCGTTGAGAAGAGGCCGAACCCGTACGCGGTCAGCGACACCACCGACCTGCAGGGCCCAAACTCATAATCAACCCCGGTGAAGATGGCGACAACAGTCAGCATCACCGCATTAAGGGCGAGGAAGAGGACAATGCCACCGAGATACCCCAGTTTGGAGTACTTGCTGCTGTCACGCTTGGGGATGGGCCTGAATATTAAATATTCGATTACGAGGACGTAGTAGTTGAGGAAGAGCCCGGAGAGTTGCAGGAGGGGGATGAGCGATGGGAGGCAGCGGAACCCGACGTTAAAGCACGCCATGACCCTGTGTTAGCGGCCGGAAGGAGACATACTGGCCAAACTTGAGCAGGTACGCGTTAACCATGCCAGCATACTGGTTCCCGAGGGCAAAGAACAGCATGAGGCCAGAGACACCCTTAGTGCTGCGGCGGACAATGATGGTGATGACCTGGGGGACAACACTGACGACAGAACCAATGCAGATCACGATCCCGAAGATGATGCCGGCCGGGCCCATGGGAACTAGGTAGTGTGAATAGTTTTCCCCTGCATTGGGATCACATGGGTCGCGAATCAGGTGCATCGCGTCGATTCCAAGGACTGGGCAAAGCAGATTTGATTTTTTGTATCGACTCATTGTTACACCACAATCTCAAAGTGTGTGTAGCAAACCGGTGTTTGACACTGGCTCACAAATTGGCACCTTTTCGAGACGACTATAAAGCTATTGTGTAAAATTTTGCAAGGAACAGCCGCCCATGTCCAGCGAAGAAGAGTACGACTCTGAAGGGTACGACGACAGTGAGGAAGAAGATAGTGACGAGGAGTACAGCGAGGAAGAGTCCGGATCAGACGACGGTAGCGACGAGGAGGAGGAAGAGAAACCCAAAGAGAAGGGCAAACCGCGCATTCAGTTCGATGGCTTCCCTGGGGCAATACAACTACCTGTCGGACCGAACTGCCGGGTTTCTATCCGTCCATCTGCCGACGATAACGGGTTCTCGATCATCGTGAACGCTGGCGTCCACCAAGAATATCAACTCTCACTGTCCATAGCGGATAACACATGCTCTGTGGGCCAAACAACGGTGACTCAGACCGCACCGACCGTGGAGCAGACCCAGCCTGTTCCGTTGAACACCACCCGTCGGCCACCCGAACCTGAGGCCACCCAACCCGAGCTGCCAACGTTAAACGACACCCAACCCACCCCGCCCCCGCCGCCCCAACCCACTATCCCCGACATCAAGCCGTCCGCCACCCAGATCGCGCGTCCCGACCTCCCCACGGACATCCGTGGCCTCTACCGTCACAGTGTCGGGCAGGGGGGCGTGGGGCAGTCGACGATGGGGTACCGGACAGTAGACGTGTCGAGGCCGCTGAGCGAGCAGATGGCGGACATCGTGTTCACTTGAGGCGGTAGATTGGCGTATTATTGTTCACAACCAACCAACATTAGCTTGATTAAATTTTAGCTTTTTGCCTCATCTTTTCCCCCAGTAAACGACTAATTTACCTCTTCCTCGGCCTCCTGCAGGTCACGGGGCTCCTCTTCCGTCACCGAGCCCTCTGAGGCCTCGTCTGAAGGCGTCTCAGACCCGGGCGCCGCCCCACTCGATGTGGCCGGTAACCCGTGTTCGCCTCTCGTCACGCTCCTGGACGTCAGGTTGAAGATATCTTCCAGCGTCGTGATGGACACCTTGTACCCCGCCACTGCCCCGCGTCTCTGGAGGCCGTCCAGCTCCCCCACCAGACCAGACATCATCGGTGTGGCATCCCTGGGTACAGCTACGGTGACGACATCCCCAACGGTGCCGCGGTGGTCGAGGTCAGTGCGGGTGGCGACGACGTCGAGGACCGCGGAGACCTGGCCGGGCTCACACGTTATTACTATGTGATAGCCGGCGTCGAAGGCATTCTTCAGTGCGAGCGACTTCCCCACGCACTGGAGGCGGCCGGCGGCGGTAATGGCGATGCGATCCCCGAGGACGTCGGCCTCCTCCATCGAGTGTGTGGTGAGCACGACGGCCTTGTCCTCCTTGTGGCGGCGGATGGTCTCCCACACCTGCTGCCTGGTCAC
>PPCM01000848.1_pt1 | contig 18462 bp, 18 predicted proteins | sample 1555541 | NCBI WGS metagenome assembly PPCM01 (sample SAMN05284479, study PRJNA326546) | Marine sediment metagenome, whole genome shotgun sequencing project. | isolation source: marine sediment | place: Germany: Wadden Sea | collected 2012-09-05 | reverse complement strand
TAGTCTTGCAATTGCAAGACTTACAAAAAAGCGGAAGTTAGTTTTTCATTCAAGCCACAAATAAAAAGAAACACCACGAAAACCGTGATGTTTCTTTTTATTTGGTGCGAGTGATGGGACTTGAACCCATACGTTCGGAGAACACACGGCCCTCAACCGTGCCTGTCTGCCAATTCCAGCACACTCGCAAATATTAATGTAATTTCATTATAGTCTTAGGATGTTGGAATGTCAACATTTATGGAAGTTTTGAGAATATTCTTTTTATTATTTAGTTACTGATTTTAATACAATTCCCCTATTTGTTAATTTCTGTATCATTTTTTCCATATATGCAAGGAAAACCGCCTTATCTGCAATCGCAGATTTAATGCAATTATTTTCTGTGTTACTTTATCTACATGATGTTAGATAATGGATTTCAAAAATTATTAAAACAGAATTATTCGAACAGCCAAGTCGAGGAAATCAAGTATGTTATAAAGGCAAGCTTCAATGACTTTTCAAAGTTTTTCTTGTTGTCTTTACCATTTGCCAGTTTAGGGATTTTCAAGGAATACTTCTACGCAACAGTTGTGATTAGTATCTTAAGGTCCTTTACCGGCGGATTTCATTTAAACACCTATTTTAGTTGTTTAGCATTTTCATTAGTCAACTTTAGTGTCATTCTATTTGCATGGACTTTTTTGATTGACTATTCTACTTTGATATTGCTTACTGGTCTGCCCTTTGCTACTGTTCTGATTTACTTATCACCAATGCTGACTGTTGAAAAAAAAGCTGCATTCAATTATGAGCGTTACAACAAAAGTGTTCTCCTTTTTATCGTTGTTGGCCTAATCGGAATGCATGCTATTTTTAGTGATCCTATCTTCATGATAGGAACACTTTCTATAATACTATTGTCTATTCAACACGTAATATTGAAAGGAGTTCAACACAATGAACAAATTCGTAAAGAAGTACGGTAAACACATTTTATTCTCAGTTTGTAACTTAGCGCTATTAGTTGCACCTGTTCTTGCAACAAGCAGGGCATCAGCATACTACTGGGGCGAAACAGAAATTCCTGAGTCTTTAAAAAACTAGTGATGCTCTAATTCTACAATTACTTTGCTAATCTTAGAGCTATAAGAAAAATAGATTTGATCGTTTTGCATTAAGAGTTTTTCTCTTAACTTATATAGCCCGACGCCATGTTTTGATGATTGCTTTGATGTATAATGCTTCGTGAAAAACAGCTGAATATCGTTGGACGATATAAACTTAAAAGGATTCATGATTTCAAATCTATTTTTCTTTGAATCACTTTCAATCTTTATATCGATGACATCTCCACTCTTAGATGCTTCTATGGCATTGTCTATTAAAATACCATACATTTCAACGACATCGAATATCTGATAATCACTTACAAATTTCGAATTGATTATATTAAAATTAATTTTCACATTTTTATCCAAGGCCTTTTTATGTTTACTGTAAAACAAGGCAATCAATATTTTGTTGTCTAAAACAAGAAGGTTTTTCCACACTTCTTTTTCTACTAACTCACCAATATAACTCTTGATTTCATTATCTTCCGCTCTATTAAGGGATATCAAGGTCTGGATATGATTGTGATAATCATGTTGCGATTCCCTAAATTCTTCAATAAGATCGTCTATAATGTGTAAATACGTTTCATAGAATCCTATTTTTTCCTCATAAGAGCTAACCAGCACACTTTCTCGAACAAGCATCGTAGACGTAATTGTCGTTAGAATTATAATGATCAAAATTGCCAACACCGATTCGATTAACTGACTGAAATCTATTGTCCAAAGAATTGAGATCACGTAATGAATCATAAAAAACGTCGAAATAATCACCCTAAATTTTATATGGTTCTCAATACAGTATTTCTCGAGTACTTTCATGGGCAAGAACTTTACACCTGCCAAAATCATAGCTATCGATAAGGTCTGGCTGTAGAGTCCGTTGATAAAGGAATACCTAAAACTTGCAAGCGCATGCTGTAAAATTACAATGCTGCTCAATTGTATAAGCAATATGATGATGGATTCCGCGAAGAAAATCACCGTAGCCGTACCCATGCTTACCTTACTGTTTCTTTTTAAATACGCCACTACAAAAGCATACATAATGAGGGTAGAAATAATATGAGACAGACTCATCACCCCAACCACGACTTCTGTAATACCGGTTAGCACTGGAACGCCGACAACAAACACTAACTTATCAATCCAGCCACTCTTCAGTTGACTGTAGATACCATGAATTATAAGCAGAGCCATAACGGCTTCAAACCCTGATAATATGACCATTTCAATAAAGCTCATTGATTTCTCTTACCTTTCTTTTATAACTTTTGCCTATTGGAACGACAATGTTTGTCCCTCTAAGATACATGTTGGAGTCTGGAATAACAATCCTATCTATATACTCCTTGTTTACGATAAAGGATTGATGGACCTGCATAAAGCGACCATCTAGTGCTTCCGTAAACTTGTTCAAACTGAGTACTTTATATTTGATTTCTTCATGTTCTGTAACCAAATAGATCTTTCGCTGTCTTGATTCGATAAAAATGATATCCTTTAGGTTAATTCTTTGCTTTACCCCCTTAAACTCAAGAATAACATGCTGGGTATCCAGCTCCTCAGCAGCTGGCTGATGGTTCATAAACAAGTTTTCTACAACTGTTGCTACTTTGTCATACTCAAAAGGCTTCACGATAAAATCATAACAATGGGTATTTCTAAAGGCTTCCAATTCTTTCGTTGCCAAACCTGTTATAAACACGATAGGTGCTAGGTGATATATACTGACTGATCGCAATTGTTTTGCAAACTCTATACCACTGCCATCTGTCAATTGAATATCTAAAAAGAATGCTTCTATTTTATTGTGTTTTACAATAGTTTTCGCTTCTTGAATCGTCCGAGCGATTTTTATCTCCAACTTAGGATTTATCCTTTCAATTGTCCTAACTAAATAGTCCAATTGAGTTTTGTTATCTTCTAAGACTAATATCATCTTTCCTCCTAAGGTTACTCTTGATTATATTTTACTGGTTTCTTGCTCCATCTAATACACCTATCTTTTATATTACATATTTTGCACATTAATTGCAAAATAATCCATCGCAAGGTGATATAAAAGTATGAAATCAAAACACCCCTTCGCACTTACATTGCGTAGGGGTAAATGTTCAATTATTTATTTGATTTTGCGCTTTCTTTAGCTTTCAGGATAATAGATAACCATACTTAGTTCAACTGTTTTATCAGTGCAATTAGAATATGAATGGGACTGATCAGCTGTAAACCGCATTGTAGATCCTGCCCTTACACAATACTCCTGATCGCCTACTGTAATCACTATGTCGCTACTAAACGCCGAGACAAACTCCTGGGCTCTTGTGCCATGCGGCTCCGCTTTTAAATAGCCACCCGGTTCAATAACGACTCTGTATATTTCAAAATTCCGTCCTTCTTCAAAGGGAAAGTAGGGATAATTCTTGATCCGTCCTTCATCTTCAACAAATGGTTCGACATCCATTTCGGTCACTATAACGGTCGACTCTTGTGGTTGATTCAGCAAGGCTGTGAATGAAACCTTTAATCCATTGGCAATTTTCCAGACAGTCGATATCGTTGGATTGGATTCTCCTCGTTCGATTTGTCCTAGCATACTTTTGCTGACACCAGTTATTTTAGCCACTTTATCAAGGCTTAGGCCCTTTTCAGTTCGAAAACGTTTTAAATTTTCAGATATAATTATATTTAAATGTTCCATAATTAATTTCACCTTTTCCATTGTGCAATATAACGGTCGCATGTTATAGTATAACAAACAAATCGTTATAACGCATTTTTATATCAGTATAACATACACATAAAGGAGGGTTCAAAATGTTTAATCTAGGCGCTTTTTTATCCTATGCTGTTGTGGTAACATTTACACCTGGTCCAAATAATATCATGTCAATGGCCAGTTCTAGTAAACACGGCTATCGAAAAACACTTAATTTTATGTTCGGCGTATCATCAGGCTTTTTTCTCATCATGATTCTGGCTACCTATTTTAATTTGCTACTTGAAAATATACTACCTAACATCACCTCAGTAATGCGGATAATTGGAATGCTGTACATGCTTTACCTAGCATTTAAAATAATGAATATTCCACTACCTTTTCAAAAGAAAAAGAAAACAAAATCCCGTAATTTAAATAATCATGGACTCATTTCCTATAAAACTGGTGTGTTAATGCAGTTTTTTAATCCAAAAGCAATTTTATATGGTCTTACCATTGTTTCTAACTTTATCATTCCATATTTTCATACAAATACTACACTAATTGGATTTGCATTATTTCTGTCCCTAATCGCACTGGCCTCTACTTCATCTTGGGCACTCTTTGGTAGCTTCTTTAATCGTTTTATGGAAGACTACGAACGTCCAGTTAACATAGTGATGGGCCTGTTATTAATCTATAGTGCCTTGACAATAGCCGGTATTGTACATTAAACTGAAACACAACAAAAGGGCTCATAAGAGCCCTTCTTCATTTTGAATAGACAATTTTCTTTATGGTGTTTACTGAAAGATAATAGGTTTCAGCCAATAGTTCTATGGTCATCCCATCTTTAAACGCTACCCTGATTTTCTGATTTCGCTCAACCAATTCCTGCCTCGTCCCGGATTTTTCCCCCCAGGCTTTACGCGAAGTATTACCACTGGGAATATAAAGATACTCCCCCTGTACATACTTCTGGATTTCATCAAGCAACTCCTTAGGCAATACACTTTCAGCTTTCTTATACCGCGTCATTATGCTCGTTCCCTGTAATATGCTTCAAAAGCATCTAAAGAGTCATATATTATCAACTCAACACCTTTTGATTCCAAGAACGTTTTAAATACAAGATCAAACTCGTGAATTCTCTTTTTCATCAAGTCATAATCCCTTGTAATTGCAGGCGATATCAAGTCAATATCAATTAGTCTGTCGTATCCCTCTCGATATTTCTGATAGTGATCTGTTCCTTCATACCATAGACCTTGCTCCGCTTTGGCCATAAACAAACTGGTCTCTTCCTGTATTGATAACGCTCTAAAATACACAGTATGAGCATCTTTTTCATCGCAGGCTCTAATGACTTTGTTGAGCGTTGATTTCAACTCCTCATAATAGCCCTCAAATAGTGTCGGATAAGGCTCTTTCAGTGAATATATTTTCTCCTCACTATTCATTAACTCTTTAACATCCAGTAATAATGTACGACAATTTTCTATTAATACATCGACATCGGCTTCGTTTATAATGCTTTCAACTAAATTTTCGAATCCTTCTGGTAATTTTTCATACTGATAAACCGATTTCAACTCTTTACCCATACTCCGTTTGAAACACCGTCCATTGATCATCGCAATTGTCAGTACAACCTTGCCGACCATTTTAGAAGCTTCTACATGACAGCCAACAAATGACCGCTTGCCATTTTCCATATTGAAGAAGTGTGCATAGGCATCATTGAAATATTCTTTGGACTTATTCAATAACTGTTCACCATGGCTACCGTCATATTGCAGACGAATGAGCGCTCTTATCTTCTCGTAACGCTCCAACTCCTCATCAGAACCAGCGTAAACCACTTTTGATTCTGTTATAACTGCTGCCAAAGGTTGCTCTAGGGCTGCTATTTTTCCAATCCGCTCCCATGTAATGGGAAACAAATCGTATCCAATGCCATCAATAATAAACTGAATCATTAGTTCTTTACCTTTTTCAGTCCTTGGTATAAAGAAGAAATCTAAATCAGAGTATGCATCAGCCACGCCCATTGCTTGGGATCCGTAATAAACAAAAAGAGCGATATCATCTTTGTATTGGCTTTCAATTTTTTCTTTGATTATTTCAGTAATTCTCGTTACCTCATTCATCGTGTAGCCCTCCTAATATTCTTTTTAACTTATAAGTTCTACCATAAGTATAATTTCTTTTACGCTACCGATATATACCTAGAATAACTCTGCACTATTCTATCTGTTCCCTTTTTATCCAGCCAAACTGATCCTTATGCTTCACAAGGACACAATCATCAAACACTTTGCACTTCTTGACAACAGTCCCTGCTTCAAGATTTAAAAATGTGTTCGCAAAGTCTGATTTCAATCGGTACATCTCCTCGTGTTCTTCCAACAAACCATTGAACACTGTAAAGTTCTTGCCTGTGTGAATATGGTGACATAGGGTCATTTCTTTTCCGATTTCCAGTACTTCAAAATCCCAATGAGGCCATCTTACATATACAGGATCTTCTTCCTCAAAACAATGGCTTTGTTTGATCACGATCTCTTCAAAATCATTTTCCTGAACGCAATCATAAGTTAGGTTTCCCTCTCTCTTTTCGATGAGAAAGGCGTTCAGTTCCCCTGTTTGCTTGACACCTGTGCCACCATCTATGGTAATGATATTCTTGTCATCGTTAAAATAAGGCAGATTGGACAATCGATCGTCTCTTAAAATACATGCAGGAAAATGGCCCACGACCACCTGTTGTTCTTGTCGTCCACTTTTCTGATCAAAAAAGTCATATTTCAAGAATTTTGTCTCATCGGTTGCAAGTTTAAACTGCTCATCGTATCCGCCATGGACGAATAGGAAATCGTCTATATATAATAAAATTGGCAAATGTTTTAAATAATCCATTATCTCATCGTACTGTGTCAGGACCATCTGTCTGAAAAACTCAGTATCTTTACAACTATACAGATCGTATGTCGAGTATTCGGCCAGTTCATGGAGCAATGTCCTGTAAGGATCTGTTTTTAGAAAATCGATTATTTCTGCCACGTGATCGTTTTCCATAAAGGGCCTCTGCATAAAGGATTCATGGTTGCCTTTCAACACAACAGTCCTTGGTCTTTTCTCTAGTGCTCTAATATACTTGTACGTCTCATAACTTTCAGGACCACGATCAAGGAAATCCCCTAGAATCACAAGGTAATCCTCTTCTCTTAGACACACTTTGTCCAATAGTCGTTTAAATCGATCCAGATGTGCGTGTATATCACTGATGACAACAATTCGGTAATTGTCATGTATATCTATAGTTATAACTTTATTATTCACTGTCAACTCTCCTCAATCTACTAAAAAACCACAGGTTCCCCTGTGGTTTTAGTTTACTCTGCTGGATAATATTCGTCCACTAGTATTTTAACTTTTCCATAATACTCATTTTTGATTGCGTTAACGGCGTCATTTGATTTTTGGTCATCCATTTTGATGATGCCTTCACAAGACTCAATGACCGTCATCATATCTTGTACAGCTTCTCTGGTTATTGAAACGTCTGAATCCAAAACTTTTTTGTAAACTGTCTTAAGTTTGTCACTGACAAATCCAGTTTCGTAATCCACCGACCCACTGAATACATCTACTCTTAAAAGTCCATTGATGTACCAAGTCAGCCAATCCATTGAAGTTTCTCTGAAGAGAAAGTCCGGATGCTCTTTTATAAAGGTTTCCAGTGTCATCGCCCTGTCTGCAATTTCTTCTACTGAAACACTCAGATATTCCTCAACAAATGAAGGTTCCGTAGATTCTCTTTTCATAAGATCATAATACACTTTCAACTCATCTGAAATAAAATCTCCAAAAGTTTTATAAAACTTATCATAATCAATAGTCAAGTAATAATCCCCTTCAAGCATTTCAAATCCGTAGCCAAGATCCATTAATTCAGAAGTTTCTTCTTTGATTGTTGCGTCAGCAATATTGTCGATATGTAAGACGTACTGATCATCTTTTGTTGCATTGATAATGCCAAAATACGACGAAGAACTATACTTTTCAAATAAGTTTTTTCCATCTTCACGTAACTGTTTGTCATAAAGCAAGACCATTTCATCGATTTGTTCCACTGATGCATCAGCAATATTTTCATCAATGAACAACTTCATTTGACTTAATGTTTTATCATCAAAATCAATAATCAGCGGCTCACTTGTCTCAGTCGACTCCACATTTTCTACGCTCTGCTCTTCAACAGCAACAGGCTCTAAAACCTCATTACTCGCTCCGCCATTATCCGATGCATTACAGCCACTTAACGTAGCGCAAATAATTCCTGTAGCAACAAGTACTCGTAATTTTTTATTCATTCTTATCTCCCCAATTCATATCATTCAAGAACAAATTATAATCATGTTCACCCGACAATGCAAGAATTAAGGCAGGATTGTAACACACTTTTAGGACTTATTTAATATTTATAACGTTACTGTCATACCATCATAGGCAAATGTCAAATCCTTGTAATTCTTTTCCAATTCTTTCAAGTCGTCATAAGACTTTCCCCAGTCCTCTTCGATATGTGTAATGATAACTTGCTTGATACCATATCGTTCTTTTATCGCCAACACTTCCGACATATGAAATAAGTCGTCGTATAACTTATTGTCTCTTTGAAGCTGATAGCCACCCTTCATTGTCTCTCCGATGATTGTATCTCCAATAATCAATATATCCGCACCTTCAAACAACTGGTGTTCAGGAAATGGTTTGATGTCGCAAGGGCCATATATGAGCTTTTTGTCACCTTCCTCAAAAACAAAAATACTGGATGACCCAATAGCTACTAATGTCACATTTATGTCACCTAATGCAATACTTTCCGAAACTGTTTGGCGTTTTACTAAACACCTGTCTTTCTCATAGTAATCAAAAAAAGCGCCATATTTTGAACGAATCATATTTAGATCATCCATGACATGAGGCATTGCGTAAACACTTATAGGATTGTCACACTCCCTGCCGTCATATACATCAAACCAGTTAAGTCTCAGTTGCTCAAACACTCGTAATCCCAGTGTGTGATCCGGATCTAAATGTGTGTATAATACATTCTCTATTCTTTCAATATCGCTATTGTTGAGTGCAACAGCAATGTCTTCTGGTGTGTCTATCAATAAAGCCGCATCATGTAAGTATAACGAACAGCCATTTCTTGAATAAGGACGTCCTTTATCTCTTGCTTCTACACAGACTGGACAACCGCATAACGGTCTGGGCAACGCTACGCAGCCACCTGTTCCTACAAATTCAAATTTCATAGTATCCCTCATTTTCTTATTAGTTTGTCCTCTATCTTAACACTTAAAAAATTATTCGTCAAAGAAGATTATTTGGGTATAATAAAGCCAATAATAAAAACGAAAAGAAGGTATTATTATGAGATATGAAGGTACAATTTATCGCCCGCCAAGTGAAGCGGAAAGTTTGATTATACAAGCTACAATCGGTTGTCCTCACAATAAATGTGCATTTTGCAATATGTATTGGGAGAGCGATTTTAGAATTCGACCAGTCAAAGAGATTATGGATGACTTGAGATTTGCCCGCGCAAGTTATGGCACTGCTATCAAGACCATATTCTTTAGTGATGGCAATACCATTTTGATGAAGACAGAAAACCTGGTTAGAATCCTTAATTACTGTCATCAGCTATTCCCCGATCTAGAAAGAATTACAATGTATGGCTCAGCTCAATATATTGTCTTAAAAACAGCCGATGAATTGTTACAACTAAAAAAAGCTGGCTTGAGTAGGCTTCATTCAGGAATGGAATCAGGTGACGATGGTGTACTTACTTATATCAACAAAGGTTTTATGCGAAACGATATGATAAAAGCCGGTCAAATGATTAAGAACGCAGGCATCGAGTTGAGTCTCTATTACATCGTTGGTCTCGGCGGCAAAGAGCTGAGTACTGACCACGCTGTAAATAGCGCCACTTTAATAAATGCAGTAAATCCTGATTATATACGCCTTAGAACACTGATTCCATTAAGACATACGCAATTGCACAAAAACTATATAGAAGGTCGATTTGAGCTCCTAAATGCCCATGACGCACTAAGAGAAACCAAACTATTTATTGATGGATTAGTTGGCATCGACAGCCAACTGTTAAGCGATCATGTGTCAAATCACTGTAATATCAAGGGTCAACTTCCTCATGACAAGGGTCAGATACTTGACAGGATTGAGGAGGCTTTACAATTTGACCTTACAGCATTTAGAGCGCCTGACCAAGGAATTTTATAGGGCGCAGTGATTATAGTAGGAACGAGTAATGCTTTGGTCTGATGCAATAAGAATAGCGAGCAATACTGCATTTATATTTCGCTAACTTAAGAGGATAGCGAGCAATACTGCGTATTGCTCTGCTCGCGTTGCGAGCTTAATACGACGCTACAAAAGAATCCCCATATGCGAATGCATTCGCATATGGGGATTCTTTTGTAGCGCCGTGCTATTCTCTTTTATCACGAACCCTAATAATCAAAATAAAGCGGCCCTGATATGGTGTGTTTACAGGTTTTACAGTAATATCCTTTGCCAGGCATGTAATGTGAATCCTTGTTCTCCCAGTAGGAAATCGTCGGTGATATGGCTAAGTAGTCGTCCCGATTATTTTTGTTAAGGGGGCGCTTGAGGCGCACTGAATATGATTCGTTGGTCCATTCGTCTTCATATTCTCGAGTAACTTTATTTCCTTCTTTAATTTCTTCTTCTAAAATATCTTCCAAATGTACACAAATACCCATTATATCCCTCCTTACTTAGTCTTCTTGTTTACATAATACCCAGCCAAGTGGTTGATTAATCCAAAATAAAAAGTGGCAACCCCTCAACAACCTTTAAGTCATTGAAAAATCACCACTCTAATTCACAAAAAAATTATAACTCTACTTTTTTTAATTTAGGATTATCTACAAGTCCAGGAATTCTACCACGCTTGGCAATCGCCTTTCCATCAACTATTTTGATATCCATAGTCATGTCAATTGGAGAAGCAGCAGAAATATAGCTACCAACACCAAATCCAACAGCACCAGCTTCCTTAAGCAGTTCTATTTTTTCCGGGTATAAGCCACCTGTTGCAAATACTTTTACATTTGGGTGACCTGCCAGGTCCAGTTTTGCTCTCAATTCTCTGATAAGCCCAGGAGTAACACCACCGCGTTCACTTGGTGTATCTACACGTACTGCAAACAATTGATCCCCTAGCTCATCAGCAATTCGAATCGCCTCTTCTACTTCATCCTTGAAAGTGTCAACTAGGACAATTCTTTGATGATCTGCAGGGCTTAAGTCATTGTATGCCTTTGCAACTTTAAGGGTATCCCCAGCAATTAACATGGCACTGTGCGGCAATGTACCCGAAGGCATGATGCCCGCCAATTCAGCAGCTAAAATACAACTTGCCCCTTTGGCGCCACCGATTACTGCAGCTCTTTCCATTACTGGAGCCACCGATGGGTGAACATGTCTTGCACCAAAGCATAGGTAATAAGAATCACCACAAGCTTCTGTCACGCGACGAGCAGCCGTTGCCCATCCCGATGCACTTGCCAGCATACCTAATATTGTTGTCTCATATATTGCAAATTCATTGTATGGTCCTGTAATACGTATGATGGTCTCTTTCGTTAAAAAAGAGTCCCCTTCATCTATTGCTTGAACTTCTAATTTTTTGCCTTTTAGAAGGTTTTTCACTTCATCCATTCCCGCTAAAATTCCGTCTTTACGCGGAAATATTTCAGCTGTTACGATTACCTCATCCAAGTTTAATTCTTTAAGAATATCTAATGTTCTTAGAAAATATACATCAGTAGTTGCACCACTTAAAATCTCATCATGAGTTGCAGAATGAAACTTTCTGTCGCTGTCTACAGTCACTTTCGATAAGTCGTCAAGTCCTTTTAGCTGAGTCACTCTTATCATCCTCCAAATATTATTACATAAAATCAAATCAAATTTATTATATAAAAATTGACTGCGCTAATCAATGAAAATTTACACAAACACGTTGATAACAGTTTAACAAAGAGGCTTTAGCCCAGTAACCGATCAATCTGTTCATAAGTCAGTTCTTTCGATTTGCTATTATCAATTACATGAGTTGCTCTTTGTTTCTTGTCTTCAATTGATAGTTGTGCCGCTATTTTCCCTTTTGCTTCATCTGCACTTATTGCGTCACGATTCATCAATCGCTCTAATTGCAAGTTTTCCGGTATATAGACAACCCACACTTCATCGAAAGTACTTTCTAATCGACCTTCATATAGAAGAGGGATATCACAGAAAATATATTGATGACCGTCATTTTCATACATTTCAATCAACCGATGCATCTGCTCATTAATTGCTGGATGCGTCAGTGCATTTAGCTTTTTTCTCGCTTGTTCATCAGAAAAAACAATTGCGCCTAGAGCTTTGCGATTCAGCTCACCACTCTCTAGGAGAACTTCCCCACCAAATTCCTTGGTAATATTCTCTAATACAGGATGTCCCTTTTCAACAACTTGACGTGCCAGTAAATCTGAATCAATGACCGGATAGCCTTTTGATAAAAGATATTTGGTCACTGTGGATTTTCCTGTTGCGATACTGCCTGTTAATCCAATAATCATATTCGCCCTCTACTTTGTTTCATACCAGCTGTCACCAACGTTTAAATCCACTTTTAGTGGTACCGACAACTTAGCCGCTTCCTCCATATTTCTGATAACGATATCCTTAACAACCTCAAGCTCTCCCTCAGCTGTATCCACGATCAATTCATCATGAACTTGAAGGATTAACTTGGACTCAAGATTTCTGTCCTTCAATTCTTTATGCACTTTGATCATCGCAATTTTCATGATATCAGCCGCAGTTCCTTGAATTGGTGTATTCATAGCCGTTCTTTCTGCAAAAGATCTTAAATTAAAGTTCTTGTGATTAATTTCAGGAATCTGACGCTTTCTATCGAACAAAGTTGTAACAAATCCTTCTTCTTTACACTTTTCAATAGTCGTATCCATAAATGTTTTAACATTAGCATATTTTGCAAAGTACTGCTCAATATATGTTTTAGCCTCAGCACGGCTGATACTTAAGTTCTCAGATAAGCCATAATCACTCATGCCATACACGATACCAAAATTAACTTCTTTCGCACGACTTCTTTCAAGAGAACTGACCTCTTCAAGTGGAATGTTGAACACTTGAGACGCTGTCAATGCATGAACGTCGATTTCTTCTGTAAATGCGCGCTTCAATCCGTCGTCATCTGACATATGGGCAAGTATTCTCAATTCAATCTGCGAGTAATCCGCATCCACCAACTGTTGCCCAATACTAGGTACAAATATTTTTCTGATCTCACGTCCCAGTGGTAATCGGATCGGAATGTTTTGCATATTAGGTTCCGTTGAACTCAATCGACCTGTTACAGCAACTGTCTGATTCAGGCTGGTGTGTACACGACCGGTCTCCTCATTGACAACTGCCAACAAACCATCAATATACGTTGATTTAAGTTTTGTATATGCTCTATATTCAACGATTAAATCAATAATCGGATGTTTTGTTCTTAACTTCATTAAGATATCGTGGCTCGTTGAATAACCTGTTTTCGTCTTTTTAATGATAGGTAATTCAAGCTTTTCAAATAAGACCACCCCCAGTTGCTTCGGTGATTTGATGTTAAATGGTTCTTCTGAGAATCGATAGATTTCCTCTTCCAAAGATGCAATCTTACCGATCAATTCCTCATCTATCCCCTTTAATACGTCTAAGTCCACGTTGAATCCATCGTATTCAATATCAGCCAATACTTCTATTAGAGGCATTTCTATATCATTATAGAGCCCTTCTAAGTCTTCCTCTTGAAGACGTTTGGTTAGGGCCTTTGTCATGTCGTAAATTGATTTGATATGTGCCTTACCGAAACTCAGTACATCATCTGATTCAATATCCGAAAATTTCTTTTCTTTTGCACCTTTACCAAGTAATTCTTCTTTTGTCTGAATACGTTTATTGAAATACTCCGCTGTTGCATCTGCAATCGTATAGTTTTTCCAATCTGGGTGCACTAAATAAGAAGCGATATAACCATCAAATACAAGTCCTTTTAATTCGATGTCAGCATTCTTTAATACAATATAGTCACGCTTGGTTTCGTATCCGACTTTATTGATTGCCTCGTTTTCGAACAGTGGTTTTAATGAAGCAAGACTCCCTTCAATTGATTCAAAAGGAATTGCAAGGCCCTTTTCGCCACAACATGTGAAAAATCCATACAGTGGCTTCATTTGACGTACCGATGCCTTGTCATAGATCAGGAAGTACATCACTTCCTTGGCGCCTTCACAGGTTTTGTATAAAGCATCAATATCCTTTAAAGAAGAAGCGACAGTCAGTTCAAAGTTTTCATCTACAGCAGGACCTGCAATCGGTACTGTACCGTCTTCATCTTTAGGCATAAAGTCGTTAATCAGATTCTTGAAATTATATCGCATAAAACTTTCTTCCAATAATGCTGGATCAGGTGTTCCAATTTTCATTTCTTCCATATTAATTTCTACTGGTACGTCCACCATAATTGTAGCCAGCTGCTTACTTAAAATCGCTTGTTCTGCGTGCTCTTCTACAAGACCACGAATACGCTTGTTGGCGATTTCTTCACTACGCTCTATGACTTGCTCAACAGTTTCAAGTTGCTGTAACAACTTTGTCGCTGTCTTTGGACCAACTCGTGGAATACCAGGAATATTATCGGAACTATCACCACTCAAGCCTTTGAAATCAATAATTTGACCAGGTGATATACCAAATTCATCATAAACCAATTCATCCGTATACGGAATGATTTGACTAATACCTTTTTTGGTAATATAAATCGTGATATTTTCATCAACTAATTGTAAGGCATCCTTGTCTCCTGTGATGACGATTACTTCAACATCGTTACGCGAACATGTCTTTGCAACCGTACCAATAAGGTCATCCGCCTCATACCCTTGTAATTCCATTCTATGAATTTTCAATAAGTCCAACATTTCTTTTAAGATAGGCATCTGAACACGTAGTTCATCAGGCATGCCTTTACGTGTACCCTTATAGTCCGCATATTGCTGATGCCTAAAGGTTGGGCCTTTCATATCAAAAGCCACACTTAGGTATGTCGGTTGATATTCCTTGATTACTTTATGCAACATTTTAAGGAATCCAAACACCCCATTAATCGGGGTACCGTCAAGTGTTTTTAATGTTGGTGGCATTGCAAAAAAGGCGCGATTGACCAAACTATTTCCATCTATAATTATGATTCTTTCTTTCATAAAATCTCTCCTTCATATTTGTTCACAGTTACCTCTATTTTATCAGATTTGTTCCTATAAATACGGAAATATATTAAAAAAGAAGGAATAAGTGCTGACCACCATCGAGGATAGTCAGCTTCTTAAGCACGTCCAGTAGGGCGCGCTGGCAAATAAGTGCTGACCACCATCTAGGATGGTCAGCTTCTTAAGCACGTCCAGTAGGGCGCGCTGGCAAATAAGTGCTGACCACCATCTAGGATGGTCAGCTTCTTAAGCACGTCCAGTAGGGCGCGCTGGCAAATAAGTGCTGACCACCATCTAGGATGGTCAGCTTCTTAAGCACGTCCAGTAGGGCGCGCTGGCAAATAAGTGCTGACCACCATCTAGGATGGTCAGCTTCTTAAGCACGTCCAGTAGGGCGCGCTGGCAAATAAGTGCTGACCACCATCTAGGATGGTCAGCTTCTTAAGCACGTCCAGTAGGGCGCGCTGGCAAATAAGTGCTGACCACCATCTAGGATGGTCAGCTTCTTAAGCACGTCCAGTAGGGCGCGCTGGCAAATAAAAAAGCCCTGCATCTCTGCAGGGCCATTCAAATCATTTTTTACTTTTTGCTTTTTGACTTACTTCCGCCTTTTGATTTACCAGACGACTTCTTGCTTGATGTCTTCTTTTCCTTAGCAGGTTCTTTAGACTCTGATTCTTGTTCTTCTGTTGCTTCTAATTCCTCTTCTGCAGCTTCAGCATCTCCTTCTAGTTCTTCTGCTGATTCAACATCCGTTTCTTCTGTTGCTTCTATATCTTCAACTTTACCTTTACGGTTGCCTTTGATCGTCTTCATTATGTCTTTAACAGGTTTGTCCAACCAAGCCTCTACTTCGAATGAGTCGTCAGCGCCATAAGTCACACTCAATTTTTGAATTAGATTTAATTTACCTGGAGTAACACCAAGTTCTTTCGCCATCGCTACTCTTTCAAGCGCTTTGTTCAACACAGCTTCTTCGCCGTCAATAAAGATCTCCTCATCAGATGGAAGCATTTCTTTAAGTGCATCTTCAGTCAATAGATTTCCTTCATCGTCAGTAAGGCCACTTTCAAGAGCCATTTCAATAATATCTTCAAATGATGTTTCCTCGTCAATACTATCAGGATCAAGTTGTGCAATGATATCATCCAATGGATTTATAACTTCTTCCTCAGCCATTGTATCTTCCTCAGCCGTTGTATCTTCCTCAGCCGTTGTATCTTCCTCAGCCGTTGCGTCTTCCTCTGATGTTGCGTCTTCCTCAACCACTGGTTCATCAACTAGAACTTCTTCTTCTACAACTGTTGAATCAACTGCAGTTGCATCGTCTACTACTGTTTCATCTGCAAACGCTGCTGTGCTCATAACCAGCATTGTTGCCATTGTTAAAATCATCATTTTTTTTAACATTTTTCTCTACCTCCAAGACTTTTTATTATTGTTTATATTTCCAACAATCCAATGCCTTTTAAGCTTGTTTAATGCAAAAAAAACTCTTCCATCATAATAGAAGAGTTTATGGATTAAACCATATGTCTTCGGTAACTGGCTACCATCTCCATTTGGAGGAAGGCCCTGTAGCTTTGCGTCCTATTTTTTCAAATAGTTTGCCTTTATCGGATGTTGTATTTATGATTATACATTAAAATGTGTAATTTGTAAATAGACCCCCTTCTATATACGGCATTCTTTAACCCTCCATTGAAGGCAAACATTGATATAAACATCTCTACTTGTGAGTATCTTTTGATTCTATAATCCCTTGAAACATTCTCTAATTTAGTAAATGTGTTTGCTAATTTTAGTTTAAAAAAACGCCAACGATTGCTCTAAAATGGACCCAAGGTCAAGGACACTATAAAAAACTATGCAGCTAAAAGTTGATCCCTATATTTACTAGGGGTCAACTTTTTTAAATTCCATTGAGAACGACGATGATTATAGTGGTCGATAAATTTATGTATTTTATTCTCAACATCTTCAAAATATAGGCAAGTGCTAAAGTCTATATGATCTTTTAAATGCCCAAAGAACGACTCCATGGGAGCATTATCCCAACAGTTACCTCTACGAGACATCGATTGACTAAGTCCGATTTCCTTGAGTTTCTCTTGAAACTTAGGACTCGTGTAATGTGCACCTTGATCTGAATGTACATAAGCATTCGAATGAAATTTGTTTTGGCATGATTCTTTGAGAAGATTCAAAGTTTCCAAAGCTATATCAATTTTAAGCGAGGGGGATAAATGATAAGCTAAGATTTCATTTGTGATGCTATCTTTTACAGCTGATAAGTAAAGATATTTTCCTTTGAAAGGTACATACGTGATGTCTGTTAGTAGGATTTCATAGGGATTGCCACTTTTAAACTGTCGCTTCAATTTATTAGGAACCACTCGATGTTCTTGAGTGGCTTTAAGCATTCGACGGTAGGGATTAGCTTTACGGATATGGCAAACTAATCCAAATTTTCGCATCAGACGTTGTACTTTCTTTCGATTAAATATTATATCGAACTCATCTTTTAGAGTCATACTTATACTGCGCGAACCCTTAGAATATCCATCAAAATCATATGCTTGTTGAATTAATTCAAACGCTTTTCGATCCACATCTTCACGCTTGATTCTAGTTGATTCATTTCTAAGATGATTGTAATAGCCAGACCTGGAAACTCCAGCGACCTTACAGAGTCTGCTTACAAATCCCTTTGATTGAAGTTTATCTACAGTCCGCTTGATAATCTGATATACATATTTAGCTGGTAAGCTAGCTTTTATCACGCTCCTTTCTTCGAGCTCGAGCTTTTTTACAAGTTCTATTTCCTCACGCAAATATTCAATTTCTGCTTGTTGATGACGAATAATATCGTCTTTAGTCATTTCTCGTTCCATTGGACGACCTGAATTATCTCTACGAGTATCACGAAGTCCCATAACACCTTTTTCAAGATACGCCTTCTTCCAACGTGCAACAGCACTACGAACTCTCCATATGCCGAGCATAGTGACGTCGAATCCAGCTGATTCGAATATATCTGTTGAACTGTTACCCTTCTCAACTTCAGAAATTACATAACTTTTAAACTCATCAGTATATGTAATTCCTTTGGAAGATATATTTTTTACATATCGATTTTTCTTCAAGATTGCTATTTCGATTTCTGAAAATAATTTTTTGCTCATTCTTAACACCTCAATATAATTATACAAAAAGACCCTATAAACTTAGACACTTTTTTAGTGTCCAGTCTATAGGGTCCATTTTA
>PPCM01000847.1_pt1 | contig 18466 bp, 16 predicted proteins | sample 1555541 | NCBI WGS metagenome assembly PPCM01 (sample SAMN05284479, study PRJNA326546) | Marine sediment metagenome, whole genome shotgun sequencing project. | isolation source: marine sediment | place: Germany: Wadden Sea | collected 2012-09-05 | reverse complement strand
CTATCCCAGCAGTTTCCTGCGATTGGACTTCACGAATTTCTTGAGTTTACGCTGCCCTGTAACGGTCATTTCCACCAGCCGAATGCCGCAAAGGTAATGGCCGTACTCGGATGGGGAGACATGCATGACAATGCCGGCGACATTAAGGGAGAGTTCATCGAGGGTCAGCTTGATGTTGTCGAGCCTGTCCCCCACCAAAAAGAGATCCGACGTCTTCAATTGGATGCAGATGCCCGTCTCGCTCACATTAAAAAGATCATAGCTCTTGCTGTTGATCTGGGCATTGAGCACATCCGTTCCGGATAACGGGACCCGAAATGTTTTTCGGATCACCAGGTCCTCTCCCCCCGCCTGCTCGGCCCCCCCTTGGGAAGCGTCACCCACCTCAAATTCGATCCCGTTCCCACCCTGCTGTTCCATTTAGAGATTCCTCCTGCCGTTAAGGAGCGGTAGGGCAGCTCCTTGACCTTATATGTTCCGCAACGTCAAATCACGGGCAGTTCACCGGTTCGCCCCACATGTTCGACGACAAGCCCGCCACGGGAAATAATGGCCGGGGCCTTTTGTGTTTAAATTCAGACAATAGCATACTATTCCTTGTTTTTAAAACCCTTTATCGGTGCTTCCTCCCGTCGGGTCCCCGCCATTTCCCCCCCGCCGCGCCGAAACGGGAGCGCCCCTTGATGTCCATTCGCCGGCGAGCTTAGTGTTCCGTGGATTGACGGGAAGATCGGTAGGTCGTCGATGCCGGGTCGGTCATGAAATATACGGGTTGTTGAATATACGGATGCGGCTCTTATTTTTTTTTTATCCCCCATTTTCGGATCATTCCCCATCTTCGGTTTCCCAACAAAACCGAGGGATGATGATCCTTGTTTTCACAAAAGCCGGCCCGCCGACCTCGGGAAACGCCTTGGCAATTCCGCAGACCGACGGGATTCGCATATACATTATAAGACCTGATCGAAGCATTGAATTTCAGGAATAAGGAGGCAATTCAGTGCATCATCCCCTCTTACGGTTCGATCATCAAGGAGGTACGGCATGGGGACATTGAAATGCACGGACAAGCGTTCCAACCTCGAGAGACGTTCATCTTATTCAAGAAGACAAACCGCATACATGACGGAATCTTCGGATGAAACCGCATCCTTTTCCATTGACGAAGCGGATAGAAGAGCCCTTATGGACAGAAGAATCATGAAAACGGATCCAAGGTATTGCTGGCGCAGGGACGGGCAATGGTGCAGCGTCTGCCTGGATCAGGACAGCACCATCATCTCCTGAGAGATATCCTTCGTCGACGCGCCGCCCCCCCCTTCCTTACCGGCAATCCCCTCCGATGGAAAATCCGCGCCCCGAAACAATGTGTCCACCGGCGGATCCCAATGCCCCATGCCGGTGGTCACCGCTATCGCCGGGTTCGATACTATCCGTGGCGCTTCTTGATCAACTCCCTGTCCGGGGTTCCGTCCTCGAGCAGGGGGAAGTCCGTCGTAAAATCAACGTAACCCGGTTTTTTGTAACGGGCGATGCGCTCCCCCACGAAATCGATCAAGGCAGGGGCGTCGAGGGTTTCTCCCGGCTTGAGCAGGCAAACCGCCTTTATCCCCTCCTTCCACCTTGGATCCGGCACGCCGAAAACCACCGTATTCGCAACGGCCGGGTGCTGAAGAAGCACCTTCTCGACCTCGGCGGGATATACATTTTCCCCGCCGGGCTTGATCAGCTCCTTTTCCGCCTTCCTGCCGGCGTAGAAGAGATACCCCTCCTCGTCGAACCGGCCCAGATCGCCCGTATGGTGCATGCCGCTGCGGAAGGTCCGTTTCGTGTCCTCCGGCAGATTCCAGTATCCCTTGAAAACCATGGGCCCCCTCATGACGATCTCACCCACGGCGCCCGGTAAAACGGGTTCGTCGTAATCGTCCACAAGGGTGATCTCCGCCATGGGGATCACCTTTCCAGCCGCCCCCGGCCTATCGTCGTAACGCCCGGCACTGCCGAGACAGGACGTTTCCGTCTGCCCGTACATGGTAAAGAAGGTGCCGCCGGTGAGCTCCTGGTATTTTTCGATGATTTCAATGGAATCGATGCCGATCACCGATCTGAGGGAGTCCAGGCGGGCGCCTGTCCGCTCCTGCTGCTCCAGGATGGAGGAGAGGATGGGGGAGAACACAAAGATCAGGGTGATCTTTTTTTCCTCGATAAGCCTTGCCGCCTGTTCGGCATCGAACCGGCTCATGTTCACGCTGGGCACCCCTGCCTGGAAAGCGCATGTGGCCATGAAAAGGCCGGCCACGTGAAAAAGGGTAAGGATATTAAGGTGCGCATCCCCTTCCCCCAGATTGAAGAGGTAGTTGAAATAGAGGTTGGCCCACAGGATGTTGCCGTGACTTAAAAGAGCGCCCCTGGGCCTTCCTTCCACCGCTGCGGTGTGGATGATGACAAACCCGTCCTCCGGAGACACCTCGGGTTCCTCGAATTTGCCGGGATTGTCCAGAAGCGTTCCAAAATCCGCGTACCCGCCGCGTCCGGGTTTGAGGTTGTAGTAATGCTTCACGGAACCCAGCCGCTCCCCGATCCCCCCGGCGAGCGCCTCGAATTCCCTGTCCACGAACAGGATATCCGGAGCCCCGTCGTTGAGTATATAGACAATTTCGTCCCCCGAAAGGCGGCGGTTCACCGGCAGCATGATCGCTCCCAGGGCGGCGGCGGCACCGTAGAGAAGAAAGTATTCGAGGCTGTTGTGTCCCAGGACGCCGATGCGATCCCCCTTTTTCACGCCGACGTGGGCAAGCCCCGCCGAAAGGCGATCCACCATCTCCCCGTAATGTTCAAATGTAATGTCGCGGCTGTCGTCGACTTCGAACCACGCCGTCTTTTTGCCGAAACACAAGGCATTTCGCTTGATCAGATGATAAAAGGTATAATCATAGAGACCCATGTCTGTATTCCCCCTCTCCTGGTTGGTGGATTGGACTTTGCGCAGTTTTCTACTTCACCCGGCAAACCGAAAACAGGCCCGCCGCGCCCGTGTGGTCGTCCGCCTGGCCGGGCACTGGAAAATACCGGATTTTAAAAACCGCGACAGGCGGTCAAGCAGAGCGCGAACCTGCCCGGCGATTCCCCAAAAACCCGAGAGACACCCGAATTTCCTGATAAATGCTGCCGTGAAAGATTACTTACCATTTACATAAGATAGAACGAATGTCAACATTTCGGATTTGGCCGGCCGGCGGGTTTGACGACGGTACACCCCGGATACCGAAATCGGCAAACGGGGTGAACGAATCGTCAAAAGGGGGGGGAGTCAAGCACGTCGTTGACCGTGATCACGGGACAATTGGCCTTGAGGATCACGTACTGGGCCGTGGAGCCCATGATGATCTTCTGGGTCTTGGATCTTTTCTCCACCCCCACGAATATCTGGTCCACGCCCTCCTCATCGGCAAAGCGAACGATATCCTCGGCGGGAGAAAGCCCCCTTGCCACCTGCCGCGTCTCGCAAGAGGCCCCCAGGGATTCAATAAACGCCTTAGCCTTGTCCAGCTCGTCGGCGGCCCGGGTGATCATCTCCCGGGATTCCTTCCTTCCGCCCCCCATGGAGGTGATCACAACGACATTCGCGCCGAATGCCCCGGCGTGCTTTGCCGCAAGGGCAAGGGCGGCCTTGGAAACTTCCGAACCGTTATAGCCCACGAGTAGTTTCATCCGAATATTCTCCTTTTGTCGCGGCCCTCGGCTTGCAAACGCTACATCCACCGTTTGCGCCGCTTGTATGATTTTACTTCCTTAAATGATTTCCTGCCCCCGCCCCGGGTAACCCCCATGTAGAACTCTTTTACATCGGGATTGTTCTTTAAGGCGTCTCCGGTTCCTTCCAGCACGATTTTACCCGACTCCATGATGTAGGCATAATCCGCGATTTCGAGGGCAATTCGCGCATTCTGCTCCACCACGAGAATCGTCGTATCCGTCTCGCTGTTGATCCTGCGGATATTGTCGAAGATCTCCTTTACCAGGAGGGGCGCAAGCCCGAGGGAGGGTTCATCCAGCATCAACATCACGGGCGCCGCCATGAGCGCCCTTGCGATGGCGATCATCTGCTGCTCTCCTCCGGAACAGTAACCGGCCAGCCTGTGGGTGATCCCCGAAAGGCGCGGGAATTGATCGTACATCCTTTCACGGTCTCTTCGAATATTCCGGGCGCCGTCACGGCGGGTGACCGAACCCACCCGTATGTTTTCATCCACCGTCAGATGCTTGAAAACCCTTCTTCCCTCCGGAACCATGACGGCGCCCCGGCGAACCACCTCGGTTCCCAGCCGGTTGGTGATCTCCTTTCCCCGGAACCTGATGTACCCATCCCGGATAAAACCGTTTTCAGGTTTCAGAAGCCCGCTGATACCCCTCAGCGTGGTTGTCTTGCCGGCGCCGTTGGTGCCGAGCAGGGCGGTGATGTCCCCCTTGTTCACCGAGAGGCTCACCCCCCTCAGCACCTGGATGATATCGTTGTAAACCACCTCGATGTTGTTGACTTCCAGAAGACTCGGCGAGGCCTTCATGTTGTTTTCTTCCATAAGCGTTCACCTTCAGGATTTAAGGGGTTCGACATCAATAAACCCCACATTGATCAGAGGTTGAATTTCAACCTAAAACTTGCAATCACGATTTCGACCAAGCCCGTAAGGAGCTGTTGTTGTGAACTTTTGATCAATTTCCCGCAAATGCGAGACTCATTCATTTCAAGGCATTGTATTTCTTCGGGAATACCTGCACAACCTTGAGATACTGAGTAATTTTGAATCTTAAACGATTTCAATCGCGGATTTTAGGTTCAACTTAAAACCGGTCGCCCCGCCCGCCGCCGGGGGCGGGACAGGCCCGGGTTGTCCGTTATACGCACCTTTTCGTCACCTTCAAAAACGCCCTTGACAACTCTCCCCTCTCTCGAAACCCATACGGGAACAAGGCGAAGGCGGGCGGCATGCCCAGAATCCCGCCTTCATTACCGAACAATCCCGAAACCGGTTCCGGTTTGGGCGTTGTCGGGGACCTGCGCCCCCACGCATCTCCAGGGGAAAAAACGGCGAAGTATCGTCTACTTGATCTTCTTCATATAGTCGGAGGTAAACGGCTGGCCCACCGACCGGAACACACCGTTGTCCACCTTGTATATCTGCTGTGTATCCACTCCCGCCCTATCCTCCCTGGAGAAGGTCACCGGGCCCACCGTTGTCACGGGATAATAGGCATTCAGGCCGTTCATCACGTTCAGCTCCTCGTAGAGGTTCTTCCGGTTCACTTCAAGTCCCTTGGTGCTGACCCTCCTTATGGCCTCCACGGCGATCTGGGCCACCATCACGCCGTTGGTATAGTTGTGGGAGTTGGCAGCCTTTTCGTCACGGTTGTACCGCTTTGCAAGGGCCAGCTGGGCCGCCGTTCCCTCCCCCTTTTCCGAGGTGAGGGTATAGGATGTGGTCCAGTAGTAATCCTCGGCCGCCGATCCGGCAAGGGCGATAAGATCGTTCCCTCCCGTGTAATGAACCCCCAGGAAGGTGATTTTATCGGGTTCGCCAAAGAACTGGGCCGATATGCCCAAGCGCTGGGCATCCTTGAGCATGGTGGCCACCGGGGACTGGACCGTGTGACAGATCACGTAGCGCACCCCCTTGCTCATGAGCCTTTTGAGCATGGCCGTGTTGTCCAGGTCCTTGCCGTGCTCCACCACCTCCACGATCTCCATGTCGAGTCCCGCCGCCACCGCCTTTTTGACATCATCCACGGGCCCCCTGCCGAATGCCGACGGATGGATGAACATGGCGACCTTGGGCCGCGCGCCCTTGTGGTTTGCCACCACGTACTCGGACACACCGATCGCCTGACCGGAATAGGATACGATGGGCAGGAAGATATAGTTGGAATCGATCAGGTTGCCGGCATGGAAGGATGCGGGGATCACGGGAATCTGTTCCTCCTCGAAATCCTTTTTCAGGCCCAGGGTACTGCCCGTGGAGTAGTTCAGGTAGAGCACGATCCCCTGGTCCAGAAAATCCTCGAAGTTTCGCTTTGTCACGGCTGTTTTATAGGCATCGTCCCGTATCATGCACTCCACCCTGTTCTTCCCCAGGAGCTTCGTGTCGTTGGCATAGCGGATGTAATCCTCCACCCCCTTTGAGTAGGGGTTTCCCGCATCGGACGTGGGGCCCGTGATGGCAAGTGAAAGCCCCAGCTTGTAAACCTCCGCCCCGGCGCTCCCAACAAGTAAAACCGAGGTCAAAATCACGAATAAACCGACAAGTCCTGCCTTTGCGTAAAATCTCATCATATCCTCCACTCTATCGGGTTTCCATTATACCCCAAGCGTTTCCAGGGGCCCCTTGTTCCAGGTCTCGATGCTCCCGTAAAAAGTCGCGCCTCGAACAGTCTTCCACTTCATGATGAATCCGCCGGCTTCCGGATTACTGAATTTGTGGTTGAAACATCCGTTTCGGACTTTTGCGAGTCCGTCAAGCCGGCTGCTTCCCCAAGAAGTCGACACCCCATGAATGAACACGCCCCGATCAACCCGGCATGCCTTGCGCACGGCTCACGGTGTGCTCACTAATAGAGGTTCGGACTTTTTCAAGGGAGTCCCGTTCTCGACGGATCTTTAAAAAGCCCGCGACCGATTTTCCGAGGGCCGTGCCCCGTGCCGGCAAATGCATCCGATGCCCACGCGGCACGGCCTGAAAAACGGTTTTCGAACTTTTTTTTCCGATTCATCGATCCCGCCGGTACAAGGGGCGAATCAGTACCGAAACGGCCAGAGCTTGGTATAGGAGCGGGCAATTCGCCACCAGTTCGCGATTCCCCGCGGTTCGAACATCAGAAAGAGCACGATCACAAGGCCGAAGGTCAGGGGCCTCAATGCCGTGGAAAGATTCATGGACGAGGGCAAAAGCGCCCCCGCGTGCTCGGCCGCCTTCTCCACCTGGAGATCCAGTACCTGTATGGCAAAGGGCCCCCAGAAGGAGCCGTTCAGGGTACCCAGCCCCCCAACGATGGCCATGGCAAGGTAGGTGATGGACTCGTGGAGGGTGAAGGACTCGATCCCCACCCCCCTGTAGAGAAACGCATGGAGCGCACCCGCCGTTCCGGCATAGAACCCCGAAAGGGCAAAGGCATATACCTTGGTCAGCCCCGGGTGCATCCCCATGGCGTCGGCGGCCCGGTCGTTGTCCCGCACCGCCACGAGCGCCCTGCCGTAACGGGTGCGAAGGAGGTTCCGGGCCGCGAACCCCAGCAAAACGATGACGGTGAGGATCACGTAATACCAGAAGAGGTAGTGATCCTTCCGCCCCACCTTTCCGAAGAAGAAGAACACCCTGCCCACCGGGATGGTCTGCCCCTGGTCGAAGAACTTCATGAAGTTGACGGTCCACTGGAAGATCATCTGGAAGGAGAGGGTCGCGATGGCAAGGTAGAGATGCTTGAGCCGGAACGCGGGAAGCCCCACGAAGGCCCCGAACAGGGCGCCCGTGCATCCGGCCGCGATGATCAGCAGGGGCCAGCAATGGGTGATCAGGGGATGGGTGTCTCCCAGTACCCTTGCCGCCGACGCCACGGTATAGGCCCCCACCCCCACGAATCCCGCATGGCCGATGGAGATCAGGCCCGCGAAACCCGTGAGCAGGTTCAGCCCCATGACGGCGGTCACCGCCACCAGGATATTGTCCACCACCAGCATGTACTTATTGGAAAGTGGAAAGACCGTGGGCCACGCAAAGAGAAGAAAGAGGAAAGTGATAAAGATGGAGCGGTCCAGGTGGGTTGCGAACACCCGCTGCTCCGACCTGTGGGTCGTGTGAAAATTACCCGTTGCAAGCCATCTGTTTTCAGCCATGATTACACCCGCTCGATTTCGTTGATGCCGTACAGGCCGTGGGGTTTGAAGAGGAGTATCACAAGGAGAATGATGTAGGGCATCACCTCCCCGGTCCCGTTCAAGCCCCAGTTCCCGTCCAGGTAACCCGCCGCGAACTGCTGTATGAGCCCCATGATGATCCCCGCCGTGACGGCGCCCTTGATGGAGTCGAGCCCCCCCAGTATCACCACGGGAAACACCGTGATTCCGAATGCGTGGAGGGTGTCGAAGTTGAGCCCCGTTATATTGCCGATGATCCCCCCCGCCGCGGCCGCCGAAAGCCCCGCCGCAGCCCATGCCAGCCCGAAGACCCTGGGCACCGAGATACCGATGGACATGGCGGCCAGCTGATCGTCGGAAACGGCCCGCATGGAGATCCCCAGGGTCGAGTGCTTGAAGAACCAGGAAAACCCGCCGATGAGAAGAAACGTGATCACCACCCCCGCAAGCTGGGTCCATGAGACGGAGACCCCCCAGGCCGTGATGGGTTCCCTTGGAAAAAATTCCGGAAAGGAGAAGTTCTCCGTTCCAAAGGGGGTCAGGTAGATGAGGCCGTCCAGGATCGACATGAGCCCGATGGTGACCATGATCACCGAGATCACGGGCTCCCCGATCAGTCGGCGCAGGAAGATCCGCTCCACGCTCATGGCAAGGAAAAAGGTCACCACCAGGCTCAGCGGAAAGGAGACGACAATGGGAATCTTCAGCCACGCGGTAAAGGCGTACGCGATAAAGCAGCCCGCCGCGATAAACTGCCCGTGGGCGATGTTCAATACCCGGCTCGATTTGTAGATCAAAACGAATCCCAGGGCTGAAAGAGCGTAAATGGACCCCGTCACCATGCCGCTGACCACCAGTTGAAAAAAATAACTCATATCATCCATCCATTGTATGAAATACGATTCTCGTTTCAACATCGGCCGTCTGGCCGTCCTGATACCTGAACCTGGCCAGCACGTTCTTCTCATCCAGCCCGGTTTCGTACAGTCCCTCGTAAAGATCAAGATACTTCTCCGTCACGAACTTGCGCCTGATCTTTCCGGTCTTGGTGAGTTCGTCGTCGTCCATGTCCAGAAGCTTGTAGAGGAGAGCAAAGCGCCTGATCCTGAAATGCTCCTTTTCAGCCTTTACGTTGAAGGCCGAGATCTCTTCCCGCACAAGTTCGGCCACCTCTTGCTTACCCGCAAGGTCCATGTAGGTGCTGTAGGAGATACCGTTGTCCTCCGCCCATTTTCCGGTGATCAAGGGGTCGATGTTGATCAGTGCCGAGACAAATTCCCGGCCGTCGCCAAAGATCACGGCCTCCTTGATATAGGGGCTGAACTTGAGCTTGTTTTCCAGGAACATGGGGCTGAACATCGCCCCCTCGCGGTTGTGCATCACATCCGACAACCTGTCGATCACCACGAGGTGGCCGTTGTCGTCGATATAACCGGCATCCCCGGACCTGAGCCATCCGTCCGCAAGGAGTTCCCCGCTCTTTTCGGGGAGCTTGAAATAACCGGGGGTGACCGACGGACTCCTCGAGAGGATCTCTCCCTCGTCCGATATGCGGCATTCCGTGCCCGGAAGGGGAAGCCCCACCGTATCGGGCCTCACGTCGCCGTCCCGGTGCATGTAGGCGATACCCGTGATCTCCGTCTGGCCGTAGATCTGCTTGAGGTTCACGCCGATGGCCTGGAAAAAGGTAAAGAGCTCGGGGCCCAGGGCGGCGCCTCCCGTGTAGGCCCTTCTCAGTCGGAGCAGGCCGAGCTGGTTGATCAGGGGCCTGAACACCATCACCCTTCCCAGAAAGGAGAGAAGGCGAAGCTTCGCCGGCATCCTCTCTCCCCTCATGCGGTATCCGGCGGCCCTCTCCCCCACCTTCATGAACCAGTTGTAGAGCATGCGGTTCAGTGAATAGGATTCGTCTATCCTCAGCCAGATGTTGGAGCGGATGGTCTCGTAAATCCTCGGGGCGCCGAACATGAAATGGGGCCCGATCTCCTTGAGGTCCTCCATGCTCGTTTCAACGGATTCGGGAAAGTTGATGGTGATGCCCGTCGCAAGGGCGATGCCGAAGGAGTTCATCTGCTCGCCGATCCAGGCAAAGGGCAGGAACGAGAGGTATTCGTCGGATTCGTCAAGGGGGTCCACCGAGGTGATCTTCACCCCCATGTTGATGTAGTTCCGGTGGGTCATCATGGTTCCCTTTGGAAGGCCCGTGGTCCCCGATGTGAGGCAGAGGTGGCAGACATCGTCCGGTTTTCCCTCGTCCACAAGGGTTTCGAAGAGGTCCGGTTTTTCCTCAAGGAGTATTTCTCCCTCCCTGTACAGTTCCTCCATGGAGATAAACAGCTCGTCGGACCGGTAGTTTCGCATCCCCCTGGGGTCTTCGTAGATGATCCTTTTCAGCCCGGGCAGGTGCTCCCTGATCTCCACGATCTTGTCCACCTGCTCCTGGTCGTCGCAGAACACCACGCTCACATCCAGGTAGGAGAGAATGCCGGAAAGCTCATCGGGAAGGCTCGTCTGGTAGAGCCCTGCGGAAACGGCGCCGATGGACTGGGCGGCCACCGCCGTGATGAGAAGCTCCGGGATATTGTCCGAGATCAGGGCCACCCGGTCTCCCTTGCCGAGGCCCAGGGCCACAAGCCCCATTGCCGCCCTTGCCGTAAGGTCGTAATACAGGTTCCAGGAGTAGGTTTTCCAACGGCCGAACTCCTTTTCCCTCATGGCGGTCCCGTCGCCGGATCTGTCCCTTCTGCGGCGCAGAAGCTGGGGTATGGTGAAATTCGTCAAATTTTCTCTATTTTCCATGGATAACTACTCTTCTCCAATATAGGCCTCGATCACCCGGGGGTTCACGGCCACTTCCTCGGGCGTTCCCCCGCCGATCAGTTGTCCGAAATCCAATACGTATATGCGATCCGAGATATCCATCACCACCCCCAGGTCGTGCTCCACCAGCACCACGGTGATGCCGCGCTCCTCCCTGATGTCCATGATGAACCGGACCATGTCCTCCTTTTCCTCTATGTTCATGCCCGCCATGGGTTCGTCCAGGAGCAAGAGGCCGGGCGCGAGGGTCAGCGCCCTTGCCACCTCCACCCTTTTTTGAACACCGTAGCTGAGGTTGCCCACGGTATTTCTCCGGTAGGGTTCCAGCTCCATGAAGTCGATCACCTCTTCCACGTAAGCCCTGTTCTCGGCCTCCACCCGGGAAGCCCTGCCGAAGTAGATCAGGGCCGATAGAAAACCGTAATCAAGGTTCGCGTGGCGCGCCAGCATGAGATTGTCCAGCACCGAAAGGCCGCCGAACAGCTCCAGGTTCTGAAAGGCGCGGGCAATTCCCATGTTCGACACCTGGTGCGGGGACGACCTTGTAAGACGCCTGTGGCCGTAATGGATCTCTCCTTCGGAGGGATGGTAAAACCCGGAAATGCAGTTGAGCAGACTCGTTTTACCCGCGCCGTTTGGGCCGATAACGGAGGTGATCAGCCCCGGTTCGACGGTCATGTCCACCCCGGAAAGGGCATTGATGCCCCCAAAGGCGAGGGTCACGTTTGAAACCTTCAAAGATGCCATAATGAGGCCCGCTTATCTGTTGTCAAAAAGGTTGCGTTTGGATACAAATTCCCATGTACCGAAAGAAAGAACTCCTCCCATTCCGATCAAAACACTCGGGAACAGGGCATGCAACCCCCCTGTTCGAAACCCCGGCAAGGCGCATGCGCCGATGGTTCCCGTAAGCGTTGTTGTTGATTATGGGGATCCGGACATTGCCGATATATTACTATTACAACACGTTTACTAGCTTCTGATTATCGCCATAAAGGAGAAGACCGCGTGGCTCGGGCAAGGATAAAATAGTAATGTACGGTATTGACAAGCGGTTCTGGTGAAGCGGATTCGATCCGACCGGGGCAGCGTGCCCAAACCTGGGCAACGGAACAGGCGTAAACCGGAGAAGAACAGAACCGGGTTTGAAAATGAATAAAAACACTTCTTCTAAACTCGGTATTTTGAATTATGCTGAACTTTTAGTATAGTAAATCTCATTTATATATTTGTTAGTCAAGGAAAAAACCGGGCTCCGGGCGAAATATGTTGTTTTTTTCCACACAATACGCAAAGTTATTGAAGCCGTATCCACCCCATGGTATATTACTTGTTTGTAAGCTCCCCGTTTCCCCCCAACACCCCTCCAATTCGGAGTTTACGCGCTTTACCGGCAGTAATTATAGAAACCGTTGCCGGTCGGTTTTTCCCGTTTTCAACGGCAGCATCCGTAACCACGGTCGTTATGCAATGAAATCCGTGAAGGGGATGTTTATTTTCATTGATGAATTGGAAAGGTTGCGGGAACCGGGAGAACTGTTGACGATACACAGGCAAGGGGTTTTCAGGACGCTTCCAGACAGCGCGCCCCTTAACCGGGAGGAGCTGAAAAGGGCCTGTTTTATGCCTCGGCCGCTTTTATCCCCGCCGGGCATACGTTCCAGGAACGTCCCGGCGGCAAACGGATTTCCGGACCCGGCGGGAGGAATTTCGATGATTTATTAACGAAGGATGCCCCGAAAGGATGCCGGCGTCGGGGCGCTCCGCCGTTTTTGAAGGAGATTGTGATGAATAGACGAAATGTTGTTTTTCAGGCGTTCATGATCATCGCGGGGAGCCTTTTGGTTTCGCTCCCTTCACAGGCCCTGGACCTGGGGCCCTATATGTCCCCCTCTTTCGAGGCGGGAAACAGCAAGGTCTGGGTGGACGAGTACGGACAATATTCAACCACCACAACCCTTCCCGGAACCATCCTATTCAACGGCGCCCGGGTAAATGTCAGGCAGACGCTGATCGGCGGTGTTTTCGAGGATGAGTACTATTTCGGAAGGGATTCCTTCGGATTTTACTATTACGGATCAAGATACCGGGATCTTCACGGGGATCACGGGTTCGCTGATTTCACGAGCACCCTCACCCCGCCGATCCTGGATCTTCCCGCCTCCGCCGAAATCGGCGACCGGTTCAGCAGCAGCAGTATCATGGGCCAGGCCGTTACCCCGGACAACACCCTGGTCACGGAAACCTATTATTCCGACTACTTCGAAACCCTCACCATCGAAGCCTTCGAAACGGTATCCGTACCCCTCGGCAGCTTCAACGCCCTCAGGGTCAGGTACGACACACATATCAGCGATCCCGATTACGACGACGGGGAAACGGAAACCAGCTATGCCTGGTACGCCCCCCATATCGGCTCCATCAAGTTCGCCGTCCTGGACCGGTACGGCGATCTTGTCGTCACGGACGAGCTGGTGAGCATCGATTTCACCGTGCCCGAATCCCCCTGCGCGGGCCTTGCCTATGAATCCACCCCCGATAATCTCCAGTGGGGGTGCAGGGGCTACGACACGTTCTACTGCGTGGATATCCTGGATCGGGACGGCAATATGTTTCACAGGGCTGCGGCCTGCGGCGAGGGGCTTCACCGCGTTTCCCCCGCCTCCCTGAACCTTCCCCCGGGCACCTACGGATGGCGGGTATGGTCGGAAACGGGGCTTGGGGGGCCGGGCTTCGAGGGAACCTTCTCGAACCTGCCCGGAACGCCTCCCCACGCCTCCACCTATGAACGCATCAGCTGGGGATCGAGGGAAGGCGGCGGAGATTATTACTGCCTGGACATCTGCGACACGGCGTGGAATGTCTACGAGGGGTTCCGGGCCGTTGAATGCGGGAGCGACTTCCATTCCTGGTCCCCCAAGGCGTACGTCAACGATGTCCTCGGCGCTCCCGACCCTTCGGGGCTGACGTTCAGGTGGCGGATCTGGTCCCCCGGCGGTTACGGCGGCCCTGGCTTCGAGGGCGAAATCACGGTTCCATGAGAAGGGAATCAGGAGAACCCCGTCAGCTTATAGCCCACGCCGTACACGGTTGCGATGATCTCCTTTCCGGGCAGGTGTCTGGCCAGCTTCTTCCTGACATTCTTCACATGGGAATCGATGGTGCGGTCATAGGCGTCGCTCTCGTACCCCTGGGCCCTGGCAAGGAGCTCCTCCCTTGAAAAAACCCGGCCCGGATTCGCCATCAGCACCTGGAGGAGCCTGAACTCGCTTGGCGTAACGGTGAGTTCCCGCTTGTTCACCGTTACCCGGAAGGTCTCCTCGTGGAGTTCGATGGGGCCCCGGACCAGGTTCCTTGTTTCGGGTTCGGGCCTGGCCCTCCTGAGCACCGCCTTTACCCTCGCCACCACCTCCCTGGGGCTGAACGGCTTGCATATATAGTCGTCGGCCCCCATCTCCAGGCCGATCAACCGGTCGATCTCCTCCACCTTGGCGGTGAGCATGATCACCGGAATGTTTCCCATCTTCCGGATCTCGCGGCAGACATCCATTCCGTCCATTCCCGGGAGCATGATGTCCAGGAGTACCAGATCCGGCGGACGCTTCTTGATCTGTGCCATGACCGCATCCCCCCTGTTCAGCACAACGGCGGCGTAGCCCGATTTTTCCAGGTAGTCCCGCAGTACCGCGGCAATCTTCTGCTCATCCTCCACGATCAGGATCTGCTGTTTCGACATCTCTCCTCCCTGTTTGTCCATTTACCATTCAATTACAGCCCATCGCTTCCGGGCCATGGAGAACGACGGTTCCCCCCGCCCTTACCCGATCAACCATGCCCTCACATCGCGCGATCGGGATCAACGCCTTCATCCGCTCTTCTCCGGTCAACCACGGCCTTCACACAGCGCAATTTGGATCGATCATCAACCTGTCGTCACGGTCAGTCAGGCTTCCCGGGCAAGCGGGAGCGACAGTTCCATGCGCACCCCGCCGAGGGGAGAATGGTTCGCGCGGATATCCCCGCCGTGTGCATGCACGATGGACCTTACGATGGAAAGCCCCAGGCCGCTTCCCCCCTTTTCACGGCTTCGTGAAACATCCACCCGGTACAACCTGTCGAAGAGGCGTGAAAGGGCATCGTCCGGCACACCAGGCAAGGAATCTTCAAGAAATACAAGAACATGGGAACCGTTGCGCTTTACCCCCACGTTCAACCTGCCCGGGGCGTCGGTATAACGCAGGGTGTTTTCAAAGAGGTTGGTAAACACCTGCCTGAGCCTTCCTTCGTCACCGAGCACGATTAGCTCACCCTGCTCATCCGGGTTACCGGATACGGCGATGTCCCGTTCGGCACATCGCCCTTCGAACATCCCCAGGGTCTCCCGGAACACCCGGGAAACATCAACGGGGGCACGCCTGCACCGGAGGGCCCCCGACTCCGCCATGGAAAGATCGTGCAGGTCCTGGACGATCTTCCCCAGGTGAAGAATTTCACCGTGCAGGGATTCAAGGGCCTGGGGGTCCGGCTCGCGTATCCCGTCCTGAATCGCCTCGATCTCCCCCTGGAGAACGGCAATGGGGGTACGGAGCTCGTGGGCGATATCGGATACCCACTGCTTTCGGAGACGCTCATAATCCTCAAGGGTCTCGGCCATCCGGTTGAAATCGCCGGCCAGTTGCCCCAGTTCGTCCCCCGTTCGCACCCGGATACGCGTATCCAGTTTCCGGTCCGCGAGGGCCCGGGTTCCCTCGGTCAACTCCTTTACCGGCGAGAGCAGGTGACGACCGAGCAGAAAGGAGACCACGCCGGCCAGCGCCAGCATCAGGGCCCCCGTGATGTAAAAAGCCTGGGACTGCTGTTTAAGAAATTCCAGGTCAAGGGGCTGGGTAAGGCGATCTTCCTCCTTTAAGCCGAGCCATCCCACGATCCCGTCGCCCCCCCTGATCTCCTTCAATCGATGACCGTCACTGGATAAGGCGGTACCGGCAACGGGGATTTTTTCGTCATCGAACAGGGTCAGGCGATGCTCTATACCGAAAGGCCCCGGCTTGGGTTTACGCCCCGGCGCGGGGGGCCTTCTTCCCTGTTCTCCGGCGCGCGCCGGCAACTCGGATTCAAGCCCCACCCGTCCGTAGTCGAATCCCGGATAACGCCCGGCCGCGCCATTGGGCCGGTTCTCGTTCTCCTCCCCGGGACGACGGAACTCCCGAGGCGGCGGTTCGGGCCGCCCCATGGGACGGGCCCCTTCCCGAAAGCCCGGGCGGAATTCAGGTCCCCTGTCCCTCCGACTTCCTTCCCCCCTCGGGCGTGGGGGCGGCCCGCGCCTGCCGGGGCCCCGTGCCCTTTCCGGTGCGAACCCGCCGGGGTCCCCCGGTCGAAAAACAAACTCGCGCCCCACTGCACGACGCCCCCCCAGGGCCGGGTGGCGGGGTCTGAGAATATATCCCCACCTGTCGGGCTCATCCCGCAACGGATCCCAGCTGTTTTCGATCCCGTATTCCTCGCTCAGTATTTCGGAAAGTTCGTCAAGGCGCCCGTTCTCGAGGCTGTGAACATATTCGGAAAAATTCCGGTAAGCGCAGATCTGCATGATCACCACCATCAGCACGACGATGGTGAGTGATGTGATGAGAAACGCCAGAAAAAATTTTATCGACAGCTTCATATCTGTTTTCTATTTGTCCCTTTTCTGCCTCCCACCCATGCCGGTTCCGGGGGGCCGTCGTCCCGGCACCTTTCGGCAAAGGTGTGAACCGGATAATAGCCATGTTACAATACCAGTCACAACATAACAAAAAAAGAACCGATTCTGTAAATCTTCACCTGCTTAACATACTCTCTCCATGATTTCTCCACAATTGACGACTCTCATTTCATATACCGGACGACATACGAAATCCACCGCCGGCGCTTCAAGGCAACATTGATATTTGAAGGGGAGGGTTTACAGAATGGGTCAATGGGAGTATAAGAACTCTTTTGTATGATCATTCGGCCTTATCGCCGTCGGTGCTTCCCCCGCTATCAGGCGCCGCAACCGGCAAAAGGCCTCGGTTGAACAGTCCTCCGGGACGATTTTGATGAAAGGAACCGGCAAATGACCCATCACGATGATGAAGTTCAGTGGGAAGAACACTCCCTCAACTTTGTTGAGATGACATACAGCATGGACAAGCGGGGAAGAATCGAAAACCCCGACGGCTATGGAAAACGAACGGGACAATGCGGGGACACGGTGGAGATCTTTCTCACCATCGAAAACGGCACCGTTACCCGGGCCATGTTCGATATCGACGGTTGCCAGTACACCAATGCGACGGGCAACACTGCGGTTCACCTGATCGAGGGCAAGAGCGTGAAGGATGCCTGGAACGTCACCGTGGAAGAGGCCATCATCTTCCTGGGGTCCCTTCCCGCCGACCATTACCACTGCGCGGAACTGGCCATGGGAGCCGCATACCTCGCCCTCACCGATTATGAAAAAAGATCCAAAAAGGGTTAGCCGATTCATCTCCCCATGGGTAAACAGATGACGCACTCGTAAAAAGCAATGCATGGCCATAAACGGCCATATATCCAAAAAGGAACCCGGTCTTTTTTCCAGCGCATTATCAAGTATTGACAGATCGTCTCCAACAGATCGGGCTTTCGTCGATAATACGACCGCCGTTTTTGAAAGGACCATGATCCATGAATTTCAAAGAGAAAAAAGCCGGGCTCCAAGAGATTTACCGTCTCCATGAAACGGAAGCCGAAGAGTTCAAGGCCCTTGCCGTGTGCAAGGCCGGATGCGCCTTCTGCTGCACGGATGTGGGAAACGTGGATATCACCACCCTCGAGGGGCTTGTGATACGCGATAGAATCGCAAGCCTTGCCAAACCCATGGCAAAGCAGCTCAAGAAAAGAATCGAAAAGAACAGTGCGAAAAGGGAAAAGGGCGCTTCCGCAAGATGCCCTTTTCTCCTGAAGAACGATACCTGTTCCATTTACGACATCAGGCCCTTCAGCTGCCGCAGGCTCTACTCCCTGAAAACCTGCACAAGGGAGGGCGCCTCGGTTCACAAGGAGTCCGTGGTCCTTGCAAAGGAAACGGTATCAAAGCTACAGATGCTGGACGACACCGGCTACTCCGGCCATATGGGATTTATCCTGCGGCTCCTGGACCGACAGGAGTTCAGGAAACTGTACCTCGCCGGCGGGTTCGACCCCACAAGGATCATGGCCTTTGCAAAACCCCTGGGGATCTTGATCAACAGGTCCATGGCCCAGGGCGGGATCAACCGAATCCGAACATCTCCCTGAGCAGTTCCAGGGTCTTGGCGTTCACGTCAAGGGCCCCAAGACCTTCAGGCGAAACCCACCCGGCATCTTCGGCATCATCCCCGGCGACCGGTTCGCCTTCGATGTAATCCGCCGTGAAATCGATGATCACGTAGTGGAAGCGGATCGCCCCGCTCTTATCCCTTTCAACGAGGTCGAAGGTGAAGAGGGGTTTGCCCGCCCTGATCCGGATCCCCGTCTCCTCCAGGATCTCCCGTTCACACGCATCCTTCAAGGTCTCGCCGGGGTGCACCTTTCCCCCGGGTATGGCCCATTTGCCCTTTGCGGGACTGTTGCCCCGCTTCACCAGCAGCACCCGGTTGTCCTTGAAAACAACCGCTCCCACCCCCACCTTTGGCCAGACCGATTCATCCTCGCTCTTCATACGCCCCACGATCCCGACAGATTGATACAAGATTA
>PPCM01000846.1_pt1 | contig 18467 bp, 14 predicted proteins | sample 1555541 | NCBI WGS metagenome assembly PPCM01 (sample SAMN05284479, study PRJNA326546) | Marine sediment metagenome, whole genome shotgun sequencing project. | isolation source: marine sediment | place: Germany: Wadden Sea | collected 2012-09-05 | reverse complement strand
GCTACTATCCAAGAGGTTCAGCTCCGTAACCGCCGCCAGCAGCTTAAGGCTCGCTCCGAGCGCGCCTCCGCTGCCGCTGAGGCCAAGGTTGCCCGTTCCGCTTCCCGCCAGACGGCTTTCAAGAACGCCGCTCGTTACGTCAAGGAGCACCGCGTCCGTGAGTCGACTGAGCTCGCTCTCCGCCGCCAGGCTAAGGCCAACGAGTCCTTCTACGTTCCCGCCGAGTCCAAGATCCTCTTCGTCGTCCGTATCCGTGGTATCATCGGTGTTTCCCCCAAGGTCCGCCGCATCCTGTACCTCCTCCGCCTCCGCCAGATCCACAACGGTGTCTTCGTCAAGGTCAACGAGTCCATGATGAAGATGATCCGCATGGTCGAGCCCTTCATCGCCTACGGTACCCCCAGCCTCAAGACTGTCCGTGAGCTTATCGTGAAGCGTGGCTTCGCTAAGGTCCAGAACCAGCGCATCCCCATCACTGACAACTCCATCATCGAGCGCGAGCTTGGCGAGCAGGGCATCATCTGCATGGAGGATCTCATCAACGAGATCTACACTGCCGGTGACAACTTCAAGGCTGCCAACTCCTTCCTTTGGGCTTTCAAGCTCAACTCCCCCAAGGGCGGCTTCCACGCAGGCGCTGGCACCACCCGCCACTTCATGGAGGGCGGCGATGCCGGTAACCGTGAGCACCTCATCAACGGTCTCGTCCAGCAGATGCTTTAAATAGTAAAACTGGAACTCGCATCTTCATTTTCTCTGCTCAGTAACAACGTCACTCGCGCAACAACAGGCGTAGTACTCATCGAAATATATAGTTTCTTTCAACTCAAAAATTCATGTCAGACTTCTCGAAATCAGCACTAATCGGTGAGCCTACACCCTGGAGGCCTTCTCCGTTCACGGCAGGTGTTTCTCAGCAGCCGCAATATCCCCAGACTACCCCAGAGGTGAGATACAAGCCTCAAACCACCACTGAGCAGCCCCCGCAAGACTACTCAGTCCCGTACGCCGCCCCCAGACCTTCTGTGGTCTCCATGATGGATGATCGGATCGCCAAGCAGCTCCACGCGCGCCAGAACTCGCTAGCCCGCAGTGTTCAGCTCGAGAAACGCGTAGAATCGCTCGAGGGCTGCATCTCAGAGCTGCTGGCCACTGTGCAGAGCAACAAGGTTGAACTGGACGCGGCGGATGTCGAGAAGCTGAACAGCCACAATGCTGAGCTGAAGGACGCCCTCTCACAGTCGATTGAGATTGGGCGCGAGACTCATGCCAAGCTGGCGCACTGTGTGACCGTTGATGACCAGGAACAGCTGGCAGCTACCGTAGCGAACATGCAAAAGGAGCTCAAGAAGACCAAGAAGCACCTCAAGGCCGAGCTCGGGGATCTGGTCGCGGCCCAGGCCAAGCTTGCGGAAACCACCAAGGAAAGCGATACAACTGACGTTCAGGCTTTGACCAGCACAATGACCAACATCGTAGACCACGTTCACACCGCCCAGGAGGAGAACAGGACGGCCCACGAGGAGATCGTCAACACCCTCAAGGCCTACGTCGACGGGAAGGACGCCGAAGCCGCCGCCAAGCGCGACGACATTGTGGCTAAGAACGGAGATATGCAAACACTCGTCGTTGGCCAGATACAGAAGATCCAGATGCTCGTGCAGAAGGAGCTTTCGGGGAAGAGCGATGCCGCGACCGTCAAGCAGCAGATTCTAGATTCAGGAAAGATTTTCAGTGCCAAATTTGATGAGCTTCGGGAGCAGTTTGAGAAGACGGACGGCGAATGGCAGGCGGAAACGCAGCAGACGCGGCAATTCCTGAAGACGCTGGCCGACAATCTCGCCAAGGCCCACAATAACACGGAATCTATGCAGTCTGCGGTACAGACGAACGTGAACACGATCACTGGCGCCAAGGAGGACATCGTGAAGCTCGAGAAGACGCTCGGGCAGGTCGTGGATGCCGTACAGAGCCAGATGACGGAGACTGCGCGCGTGGTGGATGCCGCCGTGGTCAAGGTCGATGAAGTGGCGCAGGGCCTGGAGAGCAAGGCCGAAGCAGCCGATATCACTGAGCTCGTGAAGACTGGGCGTGCCTTGGACGGCAAGGTCACTGATGTCGCCCGGTTAGTGAAGACAGTAGACACGAATTGGCAGACGGCGGCCAACCAGACGAGAGAACACATCAAAACACTCGCTGATGGTGTCGCACAACATCAAAGAGGGATTGACACGCTCGCTGAGGCCGTCGAGGGCCACAAGGCAGCCATCTCAAGAGAATCAGAGGCAGGCCGGGCAGCCATCCATGCGATCGAGACCGTCCAAGACCAAGTCACTCAACAGGCAGCCACCACGGACGAGGTGAGGCGTGACATCGAAGCCATGAAGAGAGAGACACGCGCAGCCGAGGACGAGCACAAGGCACGCCGTCAGACTGTCATGGACGCGATTGACGGGCTCACACAGGTCCAGATGGAGACCAAGGAGGCCGTGGGGAAGATCACGGGTCAGGTGGCGGGTGTGGTCAAATCTGTGGCCGGTCTCGATCGGAAAGTGGAAGAAGAGATAGATTCGCGTGGGAAGATGGAATCTAAGTTGATCGGATTGATTGATGATTGTATGACGAAGGAAGATCACGGATACTACGTCGCAGATACGGAAGACAAGATCCAGGAGGTGCGTGTCGCCGCCGAGGCCGCCAACACCGAGCTTCGGGCTGAGCTAGCCGACGCGAAGGCCCGGATTGCGGCTCTTGAGGGCGATCTCTCCGATAAGGTCCAGAAGCTGTCGTCCGCGATCCTTTCTGTCACCGAGAAGTCCGCGACCAGAGCGCAGGAGATGGTGGCTGTGACGGACAAGTTGACGGGCCGGGCAGACGCAGTGCAGGCTGCCGTCAAGGCCGTTGATGGTGAGGTCGTGGATGTTCGGGCGCAGCTGGCCCACCGCGTGGCCGAGTTGGACGAACGCCTGGACGCAGGCCTTGCTGACACCAGACAGGCTGCCGTGAGTCAGATCGCCGAGGCCCGTGAGGCCGCCGCCGAGCAACAGACGCGATCTGTCGCCGCCCTCACCGAAGCGATTAACGGGGTCAACGCCCGGACACAGACCAACGCCGCCGCCATCGCAGACCTGGATACACTCAGGGAACGCGCTGACACGGTCGAGAAGGCGGTGATCGGACTCAATAGTGAGCTCGCCAAGGCCGCCGCCGAGAGGGGAGCCGCCACAAAGGCTCTGGAGGGGGCTATCGCGGGGGTCAGAGACGCTGCTGAGGCCCAGGCCGCGGATCTATCTGCCAAGATTGAGTCAGAAACGACTCGGATCAAGTTGACGGTCGAGGACAACACGGCCGAAATCGCTGATCTTGCCGGTAAGCAAACGTCGCAAAAGTCAACATTGGCTGCAATGGTGAAGCAACTCGCGACCATCGACTCCAACATGCGGACCAACCTGCAGAACATAGATGACAACTTCGCGAACATTGAAGGTGAGCTGAGCGAGAGCGTTCAGGAAGCAGTGCGGACTGCGGGTGCGGCGACCAAGCTTGCTACCGAACAAGCTGAGGAGGCTGAGCGTCATCGGAATTCGCAACGTGTCGCTGTGACCCAAGAGATCGGAGATATGGTCGGGGCGGTCCAGCGTAGCGTGGATGATTCCTTGGCAGATCTTAAGGCCGAGACGAAGCGGATGTTTGACGGGGTCGTGACGACTGTGGGGAAGTTGAAGGAGGAGGTGGGTGCGGCGACCAAGAAGGCGGCGATGGCCGAGGATATGAAGAAGTTGTTGATGAGCAGCATGTAGGGGGACAGGGGTTAAAGGTATGATATTGAGTGGGTGCTTCGTGAAATGTCGTGCGCTTCTGCTGAATTATGGCATGTGGCCATGTTACCGACGTGTCTCACAGACAGGTGGACGGGACATGTGCCCCCTTCTTGGTTGGTAGCGGCAAATTACGGGACATAAACAAATATGTTACCACTTGCAATCAATCACAGTTTCTGTGGATGTGTCTTGAAAGTAACCTGTGTCGCCCGCGCCACCCCACATGCTTCTCTTGAACGACACACGGGTCTGCCCTGGTTTATGGAAGACTCGTTAACAAAACGGGTGGGATTAGGTCTGTTAAACAAAGAGTGTTTGAAGATAATTTTGATTGTCATGGTCGGGCACGTTTAACGCCTATACCATCACCATTGCCTTGCTACAGTACGATCAATGCATATTGATGGCTTTGAAACACCCATCTGTCAATTTTTGGACCCAACCCAAACACGACACAAAAGACACCAATCCTTGTTGTTGTTGGTTGACATGCCCCGTGGCATCTGTTGGGGCCATTCACTTCCACTGACTTCAGTTGACTCGGCGTATTCAGTTTCCTTGCCTTTCTTTATCTTTGAATCAATACAGCTCATTACGGCTGTCGAGAATAAGGTGCTTATGGAAACATCAACACTACTAGACACGGGCGCACCGAGTAGCCATTGAGGCTACCATGGATGGTCCCGCACCGTCATCATATTTCACCCCCACCCCCAGGGGGCTGAGCAAGTTACACATTTGATGACAGAGGAGTCAGTCGGTTGTGTGACTTGGCATAACAATCTCGAATTCAAAAATGATTGATTATTGTTGTTTCTACGCGTCTTTTAGGCGCTTGAACGCGCACACCGCCTGCTGGAGCGTCTAGGCCAGCTCGGGATCCAGCCGAGTTCAGGATCGATTTATAAGGCCAATAATACAGAAGCTCTTGATCGCCTTTAACATCATCGGCAACTACTACCACACCGCCAGGGCATGCCTACACCCAGTCATCTCCCCTCAAGTGTCTCATAACCCCCATTAAGCCCCTCCCCCCCTTTCTCATCATTTACACACATATCACTTAATGCTGGTGCAGGACCAGGTTCCCGTTGGTGGCGGCCGCACTCATAGCGAGATACGCGGCGGGTGCACCGCTGACTGACAGCGCCTTGTTGTGGCCGAGCCCGCGAAGGATGCCAATATCGGCCTTAGCCAGCTCAGTTTCACGAACCGCGTCGAGGGCGTCACCGGCATCCCGTTGCGCCGTGGCCTTGATCACGGTGACCTTAGCGCGGGCCTCTGCGATGATCTGCTCCGCCTCGGCCACCTTGGTTCTCTTGATGGTGTCGGCCTCGTAGTTGAGCTCCGAGACGCGGTAGGCGCTCTTAGTGTTGATATCGTTGACCTTGGAGACCCGCTCAGCGTCGTCCGTGGCCGCGACCATCTCGGCGTCGATCTTGATCTTGTTGACGATCGCCTCGGTCTCAGCATGAACGATCGCGACCTTCGCGGCGGTATCAGCGCGCACCTCAGCGATTTCCCTGTCGCATTCGGCAACCTGTTGATCGCACTCCTTCTCGAGCTGCTTGAGCTTCTCATTGGACCTGTTCTGCTGCTTGCTGAGGTCCTCCTTGTGGTTAAGGATGTTCATGGAGAACTTTTGCTTCATTGCCTCCTCGAGCTGCTTGATCCCGAACACGGCGCGCTTCTGGAGCGTCTGTGCGAGTTCAGGATCAAGCCGGACCTGCGTGATGGTGATCTGCTCGATGAGCACGCCGTACTCGTTGACGAAAGAGGCGTTCATCTCGGCGAGCATGTCGTCAGTTTCCATGCCTTGCAGCGAATATACCTCAGTCAGCTCCGTCTTGCGCGCCAGAGTCCGCACGAACTCCTCTTGACCCGCACGCAGCAGCTCGTCAAGCTTCTCGGGCCCCAGGTTGTACATGAAGAGCTCCGCGTTCGTCACCTTGAAAACGAGAAGCACTTCGATCGAAACGTCAACATTGTCCTTTGTTTTGCAGTTCTTGATCGGGGCGCGGAACACGTTGGACCGGTTGGTGACGAGGAACGCCACACGCGTCCCGGGCATCAGGAAATGGCCGCCAGAGGGGAGAACACCAATGTTCTTGCCAAACTTGGTCGCCAGGGCAAAGAAGCCATCGGGAATACGGACATAAAGGTTCTGGATGGAGCGTTTGGAAGGGACGAAGACAAGGGGGGTGATCCCGGAAGGCTTGAGGCCAATCAGCTCATGTGCGTCTCGGATTCCTCCAATCTCAATGGTTGACAGGGTAGTTCCCTCTTTTTTGCGTATGTCACGCGTTCTAAACGACGGCATAAAATTTGATACAACGTTCATTGTTTTTGGAAGTTTTTTCTGTCAAGTTGCTGACTATAAATCATTTACAAAGTTTCTGACTGGATCGAAACCATCATTGAGACAGCCTGACTTGTGTTATGTTAGAGGTCTTGCACCCAACGTTTGCTAATTCACGATTTATAAGTGTCAACTCACACATCTCCTGAGTGGGATAAAAACGCGTGAGACAGCTCGGTCTGAAAAACCTGGCCCAGGTACACCCTGGAGTTCTACATGTTCAGCCGTTGGAGGGTGGGGCATGGCATGGACCACGCCTCGTTACCCACCGTGGGGAGGGTGTCGCGGAACTGGAGGACTAGCTCCTTGAGGCCGTGGTCGTTCAGTTGGCCTGACGTGCGTGGTGTTGTCGATGGCCGTATGACGGAGCTGGAAGATAGCGAATGGCCAGGCGTGTGTGATGGTGTCCTTCGGGAGAGCCTTGATGAAGAACAGCAGCGGCCGCATCGAGTCATGTGCACGATGGAGAGCATCGGCTGGTTGATCACCCTGCTCAGGCTTTTGATCGCGATCGTCAACCCCTCCACGGGCACCGTCGACGCCGGCACCGCCCGAGTCAGTGCCAGACACTGGTCGACCGGGGGCGGGACGACGTTGGCGTCGTGGTTGACCCCCGACTGCCCTATCACAGTGCTACATGCCTATCAACGCCTTTCGCTTGATGTGACACTCACTCTAAAGTTATGGTGGATACGCTGAAGATTTTGTCGGCATTATTCGATGCTAAATTCAGAGGCTCTACAAGACATCCTGTACTGTGCGTGATCATTGCCCGGCCGGCGAATAAGATAAAAAAGATACGCCGCCGATCGTTCTTTTCTCGTCAAGCTTTTTATTTTTAAGAATTGAAGACGGCCGGGCATCTCAGCAGTTACTCAGTTAATGCCACAGTTTTCTCCTGCTACGGTCTCGTCTTCCACTATTGTTAGCGGCAGCACTTCGTGTTGGGCTTCATCAGCCTACGGTCTCTCAGCCGTGAACGACCATACATTTTCTGCCGGCATTGACTCTGTTCCTGGCTGTGTAGCCTCCAAGCCTGCAGCTACCTCCTTCACAGGAGGCCGCCAAGCCAAATCCGGCGGGAAGAACAACAACGGTTTCTATACGCCCGAGATGTTGAACGACGGCTATAACTACAAGAAGTACGGTCAGAAGTTTGGCAAATCGTCGCCCTACCCGACTTGCTACTACCGGTGTGCCCACCGTAACTGTCCCGTTAAGCGGCAACTTCTGTGCGATGCTGATGGTAAGGTACACAACAACTACTCTGGTGTCCACACGCACGCGCCCCCCCAGATGAGAAAGGTGCGCGCCGACACGCAGGACGCATTCATCACCATCGTGCGCGATGAGGGCCAGTTCTTGCGCGACGGTGACCGGGACGGTGCGGCCGATGTGACCAAGGGTGACCGTAAGCTCATCGTAACCCTTGGCCCAGGAATCGACCCGACTGCTGACTCGTGCATATGGCGCAAGTACGGCTCCAAGGCCGTCAAGGGCTCGTCGCTTCAGAAGTCGTATTACAGGTGCGCGTCGGCGAGCTGCTCAGCCAAACGGCTCGTGCAGCGCCCTGCCGGTGCCTCCGAATGTGTCCAGGTGGTCTACCAGGGTGCCCACAACCACGCACTCCCCCCTCGCGAGACGGTGGCGACCCGTCCCGACCCCGCCCTGGTGACCATCACCCCACTTATCTCTAACCCAACCCCCTGCCCCACCCCGGACGGCGGCCTGCCCATGGGCATCCTCCCCAATGGCCAACGGGTCGTGGTGATGCCCTCAGACGGCCAAGACACGGCGGCGGTGCTTTATTCGACGGGTATGGCCAGCCTCTGGACGTCGACAGCCCCTCCTGCACAGGGTGGGGTGAGGGCGCGGCTGGGGGACCTCCCGCCGATCCCCGCCATCGATGTACTGTAGATGGGCCACAGACGCAGCAGCATGTTCATAAACGGATCATTTTCTCCACTATTATAAAGGCGGGGTGGAGTTTTCATTTACCATGCAAGTTTATGTGACGTTGGTGACATAAAAGGGTGACATAAAAGGGTAGGGTAGGGTAGGGTTGGGGCGATATCAAGAGAGTGGCACTGCTCGTCCTACCCGCCGGTCTCCATGATTTCAGCGACGGCCGCATCCCTGTTGTCCGACGCGGAGAATACCATCCGCACAACGCGGGCCAGCTCCACCGCCGTGAGCAGCTTGGGGGCCGGTGAGGCCCAATAGGCCCTGATCTCGGCCAGCGACATGGACAGGAGGCACGAGACCATCAGTAGCTTGTCGTATGCGGCGAGGTGCTCCTTTCTGTCCGCCTTGGAGACGAAACCGATATTGACGACGTATTCTTGGAGCGTGGAGCTGATGAACTGGTGAAGTATCTCTGATGTAGCGATAGAGATGTCTCTGAGGCTGAGAATGGACGCACAGACGCGCTGGAGCACCATGGTTCCGAGAACCGTGCCCAGAATGTGGTAGAACGCCTGAGGGGGCAGATACATCTTCAACTTCACGCTTATAGGCACAAGACGGTCCATCAGCGCCACCACATCCGCGTCTAGCGCTGCAGTAACGTCAGCAGGATCAGTGCTCATCCCGGCGAGCTCCAAGCGCTCGCTGAACGACTGCATCCTCTCCTCAAGTCCGATATCCACGCAGATACCGTCCAGCAGGCGTGCCTGGAGCTGACTGAGCACAATTGTGAACTGCGGCGGGGTTTCTGACAATGGTGCTAGGAGCACGTCCAGCCCCGAGAAAAGAAGCATGATGGCCGGCAGCGGGGCCGTTCCAAGGAGTACGGACTGGGCGGAGGCCACCAGCGCAGCGCACGTCTCAGATATCATTTCGGTGTCGAGAGCCTGATAAATCTTTGCGACGGCGAGCGGTATGACGGCGACATCGGCAATGCGGTCCACACCGGGCAGCTCAGAGCAGGGCACGGGCCGCACGTTGTTAGGGGCGTGCAGCGGGTAGCGAGTGATGGCCTCAACAATGACGGTCAGCGCGCAACGCTCGGGAGGGTCAGCATCTTCAATGTCGGGCGTCGCGCGGCAGGCCCAGCGGGAGTATTCGACGAGATCGAGGTCCCAGAGCCGGCCAAGGAGGACAAGATAGTCCTCGCTCGATGGGCTGGTGTGGCCCAGCTGTTGCTTGATCTGCTCAAGGGCGTCCTTCTCTGCTTGGGCTTTGCGTTTGTTCCATTCCTCGGACAATGACGCTGTGGCATCAAAGTTCTTGATCATATCACGGTAACAACGCTTCTTTGTGCTTCTGAAGTACTCTACAACCGGCCGCATCTCCTCAAGCGCTGCCAGAGCAGATGAAAACTGTTCTTCGTCAAAGCTGAGCGCTGCTTCCTCAAGCGCCTCCGTCAGTTCTATCGTATGAAGCGCCGCGTCCGCTTTGAGCTCCTCAACCTCAGCGGGCGGGGTAAACAGAGAGAACTCTGTCATTCTTTTGTTTTTTATGGCCATTTAGAGTGAGGGACTGTGAAGCAAGCTAGCTGTCCAATGAAGAAGACCACAGGGAGTGTTACTAGGATGCGCTATCACTGCCTATCGCCGCCATTGCATCACGTGTTAGTCAGTATTTACATGTGAGGGGTGCGTGCCTGTTGGGGGCCCATCCCAGCGTAGATGAACAGGTTCGTGAGCGTCGCGATCGCAATGATCTTCTCCTGGGGATGCCATCCAAGGTGGAGGATCTTGCGCTCGGTGTCAATATTGCCCACGAGGCCCTGGGACCGGGAGTTACGAGCCTTGGCACCAGTGGCGCGGGGCGTCTTCACGCCGCGTTTCCGTGCCGCACGCTCCCGGGAGGCCTCGATGCAGATCCCCGACCGCCCCATGCGATCGTAAATGTGGAAGTTGTTGTTGTAGCTCCCAGTGAGCACGTGACCGCCCGTCGGTGACACCGCACACTCGAATCTATCGAATATGACGTCGTCTTCGAACAGCTGGTTCAGGTGGGACCTCAACTGGTCGTGGATGGCAATGGTGTGGAGTGGACGGGAATCCATAGCCACATCCCACACCTTGAGGGTCAGGTAGTCACGGGCGAAGATGTACTTGCCGTCCTGGGAGAAGTGGAGGTCAGATACGGATGATGAGATCTCCTGGTAGAAGTTCTTGGCCGCGCGGTCGACCTCGGCGAATGTTTTGGTGCCGTAGTCGCACAGGGCGCGCGATCTCATGTCACAGAGGCGGATGACGCCCTTGCTGGTGCCGTAGCAGAAGGAGGAGGACATCTGGGGGTGGAACTCGGCGGCGGTAATCACCTCGACAAGGTTATCGAGATTGGGAGGGCGGATGTCGACCGCGTTGAACGTCGTGGAGCTTGTTTCGATGTCCCACAGGTTGAGGCGCAAGTCGTCGGCCGAGAGGAACGTGGTGCCGTCCTGGGCGAGGCTGAGCGAGTTGATGTGGTACGCGTGGGCGTTGTTGTACACCCGGCGAGGGGCGGCGGCGACTACCGTCTTCGTCGTCTGGAGGCGCGGGATCTTGATGCGCGGGGCGATCTTGGGCGGCGCAGTGTCGATCGTCGACATGGTTTTGGCCTTGCGCTCGTAAACCTTCCACATTTTGATCGTCTTGTCGTTGGTTGTCAGAAGGAATTGCGCGTTGCTCTGAGGATAGAGCCACTTAATCACGTTGATCTTTTCATCGATTTCCAGGCTCCGGAGGTAGTCGAACTCCTGGTCGTGGCTCTGAAATTCAGTGTGGAACCGAAACTCGACACTGTGGTGCCGCTTGCCCGCTGTGCTGCCCTTGGACTTATCTACGCGTTCGAACATGACCACACGACCTCCACGGTCGCCGGCAGCAAGAAAGTCGCCAGTCTTGTTGAACTCTATCGCCGAAATGATGTCTTCTGTCATAAGAGTCGTTAGAGAGCGCTACATACCTTCCTTCACCTCCTCAATAGCCGCATTATCACCAAACACCTGGCAAAACTTCCAACCGTCGTTCCCTTCCATTGCCAGGCTGCTGGAGGCGCTCGAAGTGAGTTGCTGTGGTGTACGGTTTATAAAACAAAGTTCAGTTGGCGCTTGCACATGATGATCTACATTGTTGTTGCCACGTGCTGAGAGCAGCTATTGCATACTAAAAACTGATCGTGTACGGAAGCTTTTATAATTCACCCACTTCCCGACCTGCTCTTCGGTCATCAAATGCGGGAATTCCTCACCCCCACGGGAGGAGAATGCGATAGGATGTCAATGTCAGACATTCATGGTAGCCCAATGGCTACTCGTTTCCAGTAGATGTAGATTAGCACACTTTTATAATTCTTGACATGCACTATGTCAGTGCTGGACTCAACCACCTGTACCATGTATATCCCGCTATGTGCTCCGCTCCGACATATTTGTTATTTACCAGGAGTCGCTCTTGACGACAACAGAACACAGAAAACGATTTCTCAACCAACAGCCCCCGATGATCTCCTCTATTAGTATTATCGACTCAAGGGGATCTGTCCTGATCCATCGAACGTATCGAATCGACGGTGCCATCACTCAGGAGGACGTTGTGCAGCATTTTCATCGCGAAGTGATGGATGCGGCCGACAGCGGTAGCCAGGCGCCAGTGTTTGAGGTTCCAGCGCTTGGATCGCACTTCTGCTACATCCCCGTTGGCGACGTCTACCTCGTCGCCGTCGTCACGCTGAATGCCAACTGTGCCTACATCTTTGAGGTTCTTCGGCACCTCGAGCGTGTGTTTGTAGAGTATTTCGACCGCGTAGAGTCTGAGTCCATCAAGGACAACTTTGTCGTGATCTACGAGCTTCTCGACGAGGTCCTGGACAACGGATGCTGCCAGGTCACCGAACCTTCCGTGCTCAAGGGCTATATTTCCCAAGAATCACACAAGCTGGTGCACAAGGCGGCGCCTATAGCCGTTACTGGCGCCGTATCATGGCGGAGCGACGGTATCCACTACAAGACGAACGAGGTCTTTTTGGATGTTACTGAGCGATTGACGATGTTGGTGAGCAGTACCGGTGAAGTGCTACGGTCAGGCATCAGCGGCACCGTACATCTCAACGCCAAGCTGTCAGGAATGCCCGAAATCAAGATGGGTTTCAACGAAAGGGCGCCTCTCGACGGGGGTGAGACTCGTTTCCACCCCTGCGTGAGAGACACCGACGCAGCCACAGGCAGGGATCGCGCATTCAGCTTTGTACCACCCGACGGTGACTTCAACCTGCTCACATACTCGTCATCACGCCCCGTAAAGCCTCTCGTGGCCGTGTCTGTCATCAACACGCATCCAAAATCAACCTCAGCAGTGCATAATGTCATCAAACTGCGCGCGCTGTACAGCCGCGGTCGCGTCGCCCAGAACGTCAAGGTGAGCGTGCCGATGCCCTCCGACATCGACACTCCCCGCTTCCCAAGGTGTCCGTTAGGGACCATGACCTTCGATTCAACAGCCAACGCCGTAGTATGGACGATATCCGAGTTGGCAGGACAGACGGAGCTCATAGCGGAGACCATCGTGGGCCTGCCTTCGATAGCAGACCCGATCGAGACGGCGCGTGCCGCCAACCTCCCCGTCTCGGTCCATCTGACGGTGCCTAGCTTCACTGTATCGGGGATGCGGGTTCGGTATCTCAAGGTCATGGAGAAGGCGGGGTACGGGACGACGACGTGGGTCAAGTACACGAGTGAGACGGGATTCGAGGTGCGGAGGGGGTGATAAATTATGAGGCTCATGTGTGGGGGTGGGGGGTGACGGTCAGCGATGTCTTGAACAAAAAAGCACAATGAAGGGAAAACAATCGTGGATCTCTCTCGTATTTATAGTATGGTCAAACTTGCGTATGTAATCGAGGGAGTTACTGCACGTCAGATACAACTTCGGTGGCGGGTATATTTGGACTTTTAAATCCGAGGCTTGTTGGATAATTTTTTGAACAAACAACTCCAATCTGAACAGAGAATATGGAATATAATCGGAACCCAGACGCCTCAAAGAAGGGCTTTGTCTGTAAGATCGGCAATTGGGCCGCTGAGAAGTCGTATCAGGAGTCTCTCAGAGATATCCCAGCTGGTTGCCACGGGCCCAGCGCTGGGCTTTGCGCATTCGCCAATCAGGAGATCCCCATGGTTAGCACATCACAAGAGATGTTCCAGAAGCCCACCCAGACACAATCCAAGATGAAGTCGCGGACGCAGCGCGCTGCTCCGATCGTGAAGAAGTCCGAAGTCACCCGTCCGAGTGGGAACGGCCACAGCATCGTACTGTGCGACAACGTAGACAGTCCTATTCGCACTGTGTACCAGGATCAAACCTCGCATGTTCAGAACGCCCCTGCGCGAGACACCTCTGGGCCAGCAACCGCACAGACGTCCGTGTACTGCGACGAACCTATCACGTTCTACACAGCTCAGACGAGACAAAACAATGTGTACCACTCCAAGCCCGGGTCCCAGACGTTTGGCAGGAACACTGATTTCTCGATTCCTACCGAGATGTATGCAGCAGGCGGTGAGCACGCAGAGTAGATAAATGAGACCTTAATGAGGCCGGGGAGCCATGGTGGGACTGTGGTGTGATGGGGTTTTGACAGCAGCGGTGGAGATCAGCCGTGGGTCCGAGATTCGATTCACCGTGAACGATCAACTGTAAAGGTGCATCTAAAACTAAATCAATGGGCCTGGGCCCCTCCAAGGGGAGTGAGGACCATATAGACGATGAACTAGCGTCCAACGGCGAAGATGGCGCCGAAGACGTCACCGACAGACTCCCAGACACGCTATCCCTCTCTTTTTCCCACACTGAAGTCGACATTAAGCCCTCAGACTTCACCATCATTTCTTTGCTGGGTCAGGGGTCGTTTGGGAAGGTTTTTCTTGTCCGTGACACCCTTGACGACGCTATATACGCCATGAAGGTTCTCAGAAAGGATGTTTTGGTTAAGGACCAACAAGTAGAGCACACTGTCGCCGAACGCTTCATCATGAGCCATCTGGTCCATCCTAACCTCGTCCGTCTCCGCTATGCCTTCCAGACGGAGGTGCGTCTCTTCCTCGTCATGGACTACATGCGTGGCGGGGAGCTTTTCACCCATCTTCAGGAATCAAAGCGTTTCGGCGAGGAACGCGCCAAGCACTACGTGGCGCAGATCACACTGGCGCTCGAGTACCTGCACGACCACAACGTCGTGTACCGCGACCTCAAACCTGAGAACATCCTGCTCGATGAGAACGGAAACATCCAACTGACCGACTTTGGGCTCAGCAAGCCGTACGTCACGTCCGACGAGGGCGCCAAGACCTTTTGCGGCACCGCAGAGTACATTGCGCCCGAGACGCTCGTCACCCAGTCTTACGGAGCCTCCGTCGACTGGTGGGCGTTGGGAGCACTCACATACGAGATGCTGGCCGGCCGCCCGCCGTTCTACCACACCAACAGACAGCGCATGTTCTGGATGATCGTGAACATGGACCTCGGCTTCCCCTCAGACCTGCCCTTGACGTCGGACGCGAGGGATATCCTCCAGGGCCTCCTTGCCAAGGACCCATCGCAGAGACTCGACGCACAGGGGGTCAAGCAGCATCCATGGTTCGCCGGAATGGACTGGGATAAGCTATATAGAATGGAATTAACACCGCCGTTCAGGCCGCAGCTCGCCGATGTGACTGATGTGCGGTACTTTGACCCAGTATTCACCAAGGAGGCTCCACGGGACAGTATAGTCTCCGAGAGCGTCGCAGGACGGCTCGGTAGCTCCACACAGGCGGCGTTCGAAGGATTCACGTTCATCAATAGGAGCCAGCTCAACACGCTGGATCTACCACAAGCGACAGACACGTCAGAGTCGCCGAGACTGCCGACAGAGAAGGGCGTGCTGTCCCCATCACCCGTGGATCTGGCGGAGAGCCCCGACGAGTTCCGGATGGACGGCCATATGGGGTGATGGGCTTTGTTGGGTTCGTTGGGTTGATTGTGTTGCAGTCAGGAATTTATAAAGAATCTAGGATTAGGAAACCGCCAGACGAGCTCCGCCGCCCATTTTCACTCCTTATACCGACGCTGCGTGTCGGTAGCTGTTGCCTTCTGACCGGGGCTGAAGCTGCAGCTGTGCTTCTTAGTTGACACTGTAGATTCAGATAAAGAATCTAGGGCAGTCGTGTCACACACTACCCGACCGGCTTCTCGGTGGCAAAATGCATGTTATGCAGTTCTTCAGTATCGACTTGACGATTCGGATTTCATTGCGAGGGCGGTCGATTTAGTTTATGTTTTTGACACGCGCCTGAATACTGTAGTCACTGCACGATGGATAGATGTTTGAGCTGATTCTCGCGTTTCTTTTCGCTCTTCGGCAGACATCAATTCACCAGCAACTCAAAGCTGCACGCCAGGTTCGCGATTCTTTCAGGCAAGTTGTGCGGATGGGTTTCCTGTGGAGTTCCAAGATGAAGATGCTAAAGTACGGTGCTCAGTCGTCATCGACCTGGATGCCCAAAGACAAGTCTCTTAAGATTCGCTCCGTGTTCTCCGTTGTTCGATCGAAAACACTGCGCTCCCACCTTGAAACGGTGATACCGGTCATTGCGCACAACAAGCGCATGGCCAAGAACCCGCAGCTGGCCATATTTCATCGAGTGATGCTCCGTTTACAGGACGGAGAGTTCATTGCTCTTGACTTTGGCCGCAGCCCCGAGATTGACGGCCTCCCCGAGGATGCGCCCATCCTCTTGCTGCTCCATGGGTTGTCAGGGTCGAGTTGCTCTCAGTACATGCTGAGCACGCAGCACAAGGCCCATCGTCGCGGATGGAGGACCATTTCGAGTAAGTTTTCCACAAACAAGCCAACCAGCCTTACCCAGTGAACGGCCGTGGAACAGTGACTCCTCTCGCCACTCCCAAAACATACTGCGCGTTCTGTGATGACGACGTTGTGGAGGTTATCGATTACATCAAGCAACGTTTCCCAGAATCCCCCGTAGGGCTGTGTGGGTGGTCCATGGGCGGCTCCATTGCCCTTCGCTACCTTCGTAACCCAGACCCCGTGGTCGTTGCCGCTGTCGCGACGTCCGTCCCTCTTGATATGATGAAAACTTTGGAAAGGCTTGACAAGGGGCTGAATAGGAACTATCGCGACGGCATGCTGAAGCCCGCTAAGGCTGCCATGATGGACTCGATCACAATGGGCGACACAATCGACTGGGCGGCGGCCGGGATCGACATCAACGATATTGAGAAATCCCAGAGCGCCGCCGATTTCACACGGAAGTGCGTCGCGCCTGCCTTTGGCCACAAGGACACGTTTGATGAGTTCGTGTCGCAGCAAACGCTCTCTACTTTCCGCCACGAGCTCGTGCGGACGCCCCTCCTTATTATTAACGCGATGAACGACCCTCTCCTCAAGAAAAAGGACTTTGATGCGTTCTCCGGCCTTCCCGGGAACGTTCAAACGCTCATCTACCCGTCCGGTGGCCACCTGGGCTTCTGGTCTGGCTGGCCGCCCACCAACGTGTCCATCAAGGCGTTGATGACCTTCATGGAGTACTGGATCGATGGGGCGAACGACGAGGTGGACGGACAGGCGGGGTCTGGCGATGATTCGACGGTTAACGTCGTGTAGTGTGAGGGTATATAGTAAATTTTAGAAGAAAAGGGAAGTGACAGTCAGTCTGTCGAGCACCACGAACACACATTTCCCGACACTTGTCCAACACTTCACCACCCCACCCCCATCCTCTATTTACTCATTTCCTCCTCTTACCCGTGCATATCGACGACGTCGGCCGCATCGCCCGCGTTCATGCCCATATCCTTGAGGAGCTCGCGTCCGGCCTGGTCAGAGATGATGAGCTTGGACTTCTCGGCGATCTCCGCGAGGGCAGCCTTCCTTTGGATCTGGATGTCGTGCACACGCTTCTTCTTGAGCATCTCGGATGCTTCGCCCTCAGCTTCAGCCATCGCGCGGATACCGGCCGCGGTGGCCTCCGCCTCCTTGATCATCGCCTCGGCCATGGCCTTAGCACGCACCACCTCGGTCTCAGCCTCTCTCTTGGCCCTGGAAAGGTTCGCTTCGGCCTGTGTGACTCTCATTCTCGCCTCACGCTCCATATCAACCACCTCCTGGGCGAGACGGGCCTTGGCCTTCATCATGAGGATCTTAGCCTGTTCCTCAGCCTTGATGCGGCGTGTGTTACGGTCCTGGCTGGCCTTGGTGACCTCGGTGCTTTGTTGAATGAGTGCTCGGTTCTGCTCCTCCTTCTTGTTCACCTGAGTAAGTGCATACATACGACAAGACTACATACAAGAGTGATGTCGTTCTTCCGGATCTGTTCCTGCTGCGCCAGGTTGATTCTGTTCTGAAGGTTCTGCTGCTCAAACTCAAAGTTCTTCTGCTCGGCCTTAATCTTCTCAGTGAAGACCGTGGTCCGCTCCAAAGTGGACGCGAAGTCACCGGGCAGCTCAATGTTGGTGATCTTGGCCTGTGTGAACGACACGCCGAACGATTTGAACTTCTCGATGAGGTGGGTCAAAAGGCCCGACACCTGGGACCCACGGAGCTCGTAGATCTGGTTAGACTCCTTGCTACGGATCAAGTCACGGATAGCCTCCTCGACGTTGCCGGTGAGGAGCTGAGTAAGGCGTGGGGCGGTGAAGACATACCTCGTCGAATCGGGTCGCGCCCAGGTTATAGGCAAAGGCCTCGGGGTCGACGATCTTGAAGATAAGCACCACGTCGACGTTCACCATGACGTTGTCGCGTGTGGGGCAGGCCTGGATCGGTGCGTCGTACGTAGATGATTGCTTTGACACAGCGTAAACCACCCTATAACGGGGGGCGATAAGACGGTGGATGCCCTGTTCAAGAAGGCCTGCCGCCTGGCCATCCTTCTGAAGGAGGCAGTACACGTTGGCGGGCACGGAAATAAGAAAATCGCCCATCTTTCTCCTTTGAGGAACTAGGATGAGCGGCATTGAGCCGTCCGAGGCCTTAGTCCCGAAGATGCTGATGGCCGTAGTGAGGTCCGTCACGTGCATCTGCGTAATCTTGGTGTGAATCCTGTCCATGTGATAATTGTCGTTTTCAGGAGCCTCTTCGATTTAGAGAGATATCATCTTTGTATCAGTATTATGCCACCGACATCATAACTACGCCCATTTGTCACCATTTTAATTCATTGATACAAACACCTTTCAGCTTCGATTTATATCCCAGCATTGTCTCGACAACTTGTGAAGACAAGACGGTGCTGGCGCCGACCAAGCTTGAAATTGTGATCAACCACCTGTCGCGGGTGCAGGAGACCCGGAAAGGCC
>PPCM01000844.1_pt1 | contig 18477 bp, 12 predicted proteins | sample 1555541 | NCBI WGS metagenome assembly PPCM01 (sample SAMN05284479, study PRJNA326546) | Marine sediment metagenome, whole genome shotgun sequencing project. | isolation source: marine sediment | place: Germany: Wadden Sea | collected 2012-09-05 | reverse complement strand
CCACCTTCGGTAGTTTCTTCTCCACCTTCGGTAGTTTCTTCTCCACCTTCGGTAGTTTCTTCTCCACCTTCGGTAGTTTCTTCTCCACCTTCGGTAGCTTCTTCTCCACCTAAATCTCCAGGTTCTTGACCAATAACGGTATCATCTGGATCAGCAGGTAATGTAAACTCTGGCATTTCATCTGCAACTTCATCTGCAAAAACAGGTAAATATGCCATAGAACTACTCATCAACATAACTACTGCAAGTAATAATGCTAACGGTTTAAATATTACCCTTTTCAAAATATACCTCCTCTTTATCATTTCAACTAACCTTCCAACCGATATGCACAACTGCTTTCTCAAGGCAATTTTTCACGTGCAATCAGAACACACGTTCACTACTAGTGTTCTATGCATTATTCTATACTTATCTATTTAAATGGAAACCACATCAACCTATTTAGACGTATATTTTACTATTTCGTACATATAGATGTCTCTTTCGCACAAATAAAAAGCAACTTCTATAACCCAGTATTTTCAATGTGTTTAGCTATATCACATATAATGTTATCTGTTATACAACAAATAATAATTACTCAAATGCTATTATGTAAGATCTCTTAATACAAAAAGAAAGGACCTTTCGGTCCCATCTTTTACTTCCCTACTGATCTTGAAGTTTTAAGTAGGTTTGAGAGGCTGCCTCGATATCACCATAATTGGTGTCACCTGGCAGAATGTCTGTAAATTTACTTGCTGGTGCTTCATTTGGTGGTCTTGCGATCAATCTATTAATCATATAAACAATCTGTTCACGCAATGTATCCTCATTCGGTCTATAAGTACCATCAGAGAAACTCGTTACAACACCAGTATTGAAAATTCTATTAATTGCTGGTGCTGCCCAGAATGTATCAGGTACATCCGAAATTGGCATTGTGTTACCACCATTAACAGAAATATCTAAGTAGTTCCAGTAGTTAGTAAATACTTGTGCAATCTCAGCTCTAGAGATTGGTGCTTCTGGATCAAAGTATCTTGTACCATCTGCATCTAAATATCCTGCAAACAAACCAGATCTAAACATAGCCTGTACTTGCGGATATGCCCAGTGTGTATTAGGAACATCATTAAAGTTTTGAGTACCAGGATAATCTAAATTCATTTTAAGAATCATAGCAAACATAGATGCAACTTCTGCTCTTGTTACATGATTCGTAGCTCTAAATGATCCATCAGGATAACCAGAAATATATGGATCAAAGAAGCCAACAGGACCTAATGGTACTTGCTCTTCAAATAAGATAGAAGCAGTATCTGTTGCTCCACCATCTACCGTTCTAACTGTTAATGTAACAGTAAAGTCTCCAGTGTCTAATGGAATATTATCTTTCGCTGTTACTACCCCATCTCCATCAACTTCTACATAAGTATCATCACTAAGTGACCATCTTACTCTCTTATCATCTGTACCAGTTACAGTTTCTGTAAAGTCATAAGAAGTAAATTCAGGATCTGCAGTATCACCATAATCGAGTGTAACTGCATCAGTGTCTAAACGTACTCTAATAGTAGGTGTTGATCTAGTAGATGAAGTATCATCATCATCATCGTCATCTCTAGATCTAATAATATAATCTACTACAATCGAACCATCAATTGCCTCAATATTGCCAGTGTATAAATTCATTGCACTAACTGTAAATTCAATAGTCATATCTTCATCTACAGCACTTGTTAAAGTAAATGTGCCACTTCCATTATGAGTTACATAGGTAGAATCAAAGTCCCAATAAATATCGTCATACGATTCCACTGGTATTGTTGTCAATGTGAATGAAGCCGTTTTACTTGTAGCTGATTCATCACTGTATAAAGTAATATATTGTGGTGACTCAGATAAAGTCATTTCGGTTAACATACCATCTGCACCATAGGCTGCCATAAACATACCACCTACTGGTTCAATATCATTCGGGTTATTAAACACACCGTCAAAAGTGAATCTCATGACTTCTGTTTTCTTAAGATCAACTTCTGTTTCAATTAATTGGTACAACGGATCAGTTGTTTCTCCACCAACAAGATCATTCATTTCATTAAGATCATCTAATAAACATGGTGTCATAAATCTTGTAGCATAGATATCAGATCCCATTACTGCTAATCCTTTGTATTTGTAACCATATTCTAATATAGCCGTATTAGTCAATTTATAGTATTTTGCAAACAATGAACGATCAATATCTTCATCTTGAGTACCCTGAGGATCAGGATCTACTGGTTCCGACTCAAGTTCAAGTTTGAATAACTCAAAGTTTTTGCCTCCGCGTTCACCTAACCAACTCTCTGTAGATGTTTCCGCATCTCCTACGAATCTATCAGAATAACTTCCAATACCATAAATTACGGTATCGTCATCTCCATAGCTAATATCGCCAACGCCTTGGTATGACAATTTGTCTACCTGATCATCAATCATACCCCAATCAATGAGTCCAATCTCTACAAGATACTTTCTTTCAGGAGCTGGATCAACATCTCCTGATTGAGCAGTTGGAATATCTACACTATTGCCTATGCTCGGTACAAATCCGTTCGGATTGAAGTAAGCAAGTGCACTATCATATTCTCCAAAGTCAATTGTTCCATCGGTGTGGAAAATACCTTCTAATGGTTTTTTCTCTAGTACTAATACCAAATAACCTCTTTCGTCTATTGCCAATGATTGATAGAAATTATTCCATGATTCTGAAGTATCAGTAGTAAATCCGAATGCTCTTGCATAATCAGCAATTTCTTCTTTTACCTTAAACAATTCTTCAAACATCATGGTATTAGAGTTCAATTGCATCATATGTCTTCCCTTAACAATAAAGACCTCTCCAGTCTTACTTACTGCAATATCATCAGGGAAACATTCACCATCAAAATCAAGATCCGCTTCCGATACTCTTGTAGAATCATCATCCAAATAAACATAATTAATTGCTGTCACTAATCTTCTTTGACCAGTTTTCGGATTATATTTCATAAGAAGAGAATAAACATCAAAGTCATCATAATCACCAATATCAGTTTGAACAACTTCATACTCTTCTAATGTACCATTCTTCACCTTACTCCACTCATCAGTCATATACATAACTGAACCCATAGTTTCACTTGATACAGTTACCATTCTAGTAACTTCAATTTCAAAATCATATTCAGGGAATGGTTCAGGTTCTACTGGTGGTTTAGCTTCTACAATATCATTAAGTTCTAATTCTAAATCTACAACTAATTTATATACTATATTTGTATCCGCATAGATTCTTTCTAAGTCATCAAGCTCTCTCATGACATCAGCTTCAATTACATATGCCATTAATGCAGCATCAATATCTACTTCGATATCAGCCTCATCAAATAACATATACATTTCATTTCTTACACAACTGTCACTGTAGTATTCTTCCAACCCTACAATATCAAGTCCGTTAAATACTGGGAACCATCCACCCGGCTCCATTTCAACATCATGTGGCATCAATGTAATAATTGGTTTAGATAAAATCACAACAAGTGTTTCTTCTTCATCTACTAAACCATGAATGTCTTCATAAGAGTAAATAAATCTATATACACCAACACCAAGGTCATTGATATCAAAACCTATTTCTTCTGTATCTATAAACTCATTTGCAATTTCATCATATAGCTTAAAGTCAATATATTGCTTCAATGGTTCATAAATTGGTTCAATTACCAATGGTGCAACATCACCTAATAATGCTGGTAATGCTTCATGCTCATCCTCTGGATCCGATACTTCTATACCACTCATTGGTTCAATTAAATCCCCAACAGTGATAATGTTATAAGGTAATACACCACTTAACTCTGGTGCATTATTTTCTACCTTAACAGTCCAAACATCTGTCCAATCAGACATAAATCCAGTAGTATCTGCCATCGCAAATTCAATATCATAGATTGTATAATGAACTCTATGTCCATTTTCATCATAACCCGATGATTCTGAACCTACAGGATTAGGATTATAAATATTTGCTACAACTACATAATTCCAGAATTGTTCAATTGGAATACTGTCGCCTCCACCTAATCTAAAGTATACAGGTAAGGAAGAATCATCTAACGGATCATCCATCACTTCTCTAATTGTTTTACTAATTGGGAATAAATCTGCGTCATTATGATTATAATCTTCCCAATCATAACCATAGAGTCTAGTTAAAATATCGAATGAATCATATTTAAATGACTCATCAAATGGAACCCCATTTAATGGACCCACTTCCACAGGTAACTTCACTTCTCTCGGATCAATATCTTCATTCATAGAAATCAGTGGTTGACCATTTACAATAATTCTTTGTAGTTGATCAACTGGTGAACCTGTTGTGATTTCTAATTGTAAACCATCATCAGCAGGTGTTACAATACTATTATGTCTTTCAATCATAAAGAATCTTACATCAAAAGCACCATAAAAATATGTGATATCCGCTGGCATATCATCAACATATGCACTTAAGTCATGATAGCCAAATCTACCATCAAGCTCAACCAATTCGGATTCTTCAAAATATCCTTCTATAGTATAATTTTCAGTTCCAATATAGTTGTTAAAAGCTCTAATAACATCCATATCAGAGTATTGTCTTATTACATTTGGTACAATATCACCAACTTCGATACGTGACATCACACCTTCTGCTCTAACATCAACTGCAATCTCACCAGTACCAATATGTCCATACATATCTTCTATAACTACTTCAAGCACTACATCATCCGAAACTTCTGGTGTGTAGTATAATTTTGTTCCTACTGTATGAATTGCGCCAAATCCACTTTGCAATGGATCCAAGAAATCAAATGATAAGATTTCAGTTGAATCAACGTCAAAGTACTCAGGTAAATCTAAACTCTTAATTTCTACCCAACCAGGAATATTGACTGGAGCTTCAAAATCACCTACAAAATCAAATGCTGATTCATCAGATAATTCCAAATTGATAGTTACAGTAGCATCATCAGTCTCAAATATGCTATTCAAAGTATATTCCATAACTACAGATCCTACATAACCTAATGGTAATGTATACTCGAAATAATCTTCATCACCATTTTCTACAAAGTTTACACTGCCAACATCAGGATCTGTTTTAATAGTAATTGCAGTTGCATCCAAATCTGATAAATTGTTCACAAAATCATTATCTAAAACATCTAGAGGTAAAATAATATCATTTGACAATGCTTCATCAAACGTAAACTCATCGTCTACAGCATCAATTGTGTGTTTAACCTCTAATTTAACATCGAATGGCAATACTATAATCCAATACGTTTCATAATAATATTCCAAATCATAGACACCGACTGGCAAATCTTCTGTTGAGGTAATTCTATAAAGCTTATATTCGTTCTCATCACCTAAAGTTGCAACCTCATTATAATCTATACCAGTTAATCCAGTTGGTGGATTAGCAATTAGCAATTTGTCTTGAGATAAGAATGTTCCAGTCATTATATTACTAAATGTATCTTCACCCCAAAATTGCTCAAACTCTCTTAGCTCAAATGTTTTTTCCATTTCTATATCACCTTCAGGCACAATATCACCTTCGGTTTGCAACATAGGTGCCGCTACTGGTTCTTCTTCAGCTACTGGTTCTTCTTCAGCTGCTGGTTCTTCTTCAGCTGCCGGTTCTTCCTCAGCTGCCGGTTCTTCCTCAGCTGCTGGTTCTTCCTCAGCTGCTGGTTCTTCCTCAGCTGCTGGTTCTTCCTCAGCTGCTGGTTCTTCCTCAGCTGCTGGTTCTTCCTCAGCTGCTGGTTCTTCCTCAGCTGCTGGTTCTTCCTCAGCTGCTGGTTCTTCCTCAGCTGCTGGTTCTTCCTCAGCTGCTGGTTCTTCTGCTGCTGGTTCTTCTACAGCAGGCTCTTCTGGTACTTGATCTTCCGCAAAAGTAGGCACGTACACCAGAGCACTACTCAATATCATTACAACAGAAAGCAGCAAAGACATTGTTTTTCTTACTACAATCTTGTTCAAAATAACCTCCTTGTCATTAAATGATAACTTTCTGAAATCATTCCATGAAAATATCATTAAAATGTTTAAAACTGTCTATCTATATTGCTGATAAATAGACTATTTAATAACCAAATTTAAATACAACTTATTTAAAGTGTCACTACACACTTTAAAATCCCAACAAAAATAGAAGTGAACTAATGCAACGGGTTTGACACCAATACACCACTAATAAGCATTACAAAAGTAATACTAGCCACTTCTCACAATATACCTATTCAAAACAAACCTCCTTATCAGTTCAACCAACTTAAAACCCAACGACAATACGCACACTTTCTCAAGGTGTGACTTCTCGTACTGCCAGAAAACACATTCTACTTAATATGTTCCATAACATTATACTATCCTTATTAGACAAAAATAGAACATTCCATGACTATTTAGTCTTATTCAGACTTATTTAGCTCATATGGAGTGTAATTAACCATTGCACCTTTTTATATAAAACAAAAGCACCTACTATTTAGCAGATGCTTGAATATCTAAGTTATATGGATTTGTGAAATCTACATCCAGAAAATAATGTGGTGCCATTTCAACTTTTCTACAAGTCATGTAGTTAATAATTCGAACAACTTCCTCTCTCTTTAAAAACCTCTCTGGTTCAAAATCATTTGAGAACACCCTCATTGCGCCAGAGTTAATGGCATGATAGATCATTGGATCACTTGCATCAACTAAAGTAAGCTCATCAACCATTATCTCTAGCTGATTGTATTCCGAATACTTATAAATAACTTGTGCCATCATTTTTTTTGTAATATATGCCTCTGGTGAAACTTCATCTTCTGTAATAGGATCCAAAAAACCATTCTCAACAGCTTTCATAAGATATTGTTTGGCCCAATGTGTATCATTTAGATCAATAAAAATATTATCCTTATTAGACTGCAACGGCATTAGTTCTGATAAAATAGCCGCTAATTCAGCTCTTGTCATATAATTTTTTGGCTTAAAGGAACCATCAGGATAACCCGATAAATAAGGTTGATTAATCGTTGCTGCACTAAATGGGGTTAACTCGTTGCCAACAAAATAGACAATCACTGCTATTTCTTTAATAAACTTCCCATTTAAATCATTAACAATAAGTTTTGCATCTCCAAAGCGATTTGCATATAAGACATTGTCTCTAATCTCAAGAATCCTATCATCAGACACTTCATACACAAAACCCTCTTCTAGCTTATAAGATAAGAACTCTTCATAAGCTTCATTACCATATTCAAGTTCTATAACTTCATCTGCAAAAACAAAAGAAAACATAGCAAATACAGATGCTATTATTAGCAACTGTAATAATCTTTTGGCCATGTTTTCCATTAATTTGTTCATCAGATTCTACGCCCTTCAAACAACTCGAAAAACTCTTTGTATTTATAACGACTTAATAATGCTGTTCCATCAACAGCATCAAACTTTATCTCCCATGATCTATTTTCAAGAACCTCTAAAGATACAATTCTATTCATATTGACTACAAAAGATTGATATGTTTGATAAAAACGATCATCTAAGCGTCTCAGAATTTCACGAATAGATTCTGTGCATTCGTAACTTTGATTTTCAGTAACCACTCGAACAAATCTTCTATGCTTTTCAAAATAAATGACATCTTCAAATGGCACAATGACCACACCTTTTTTTGTACTAAAATTCAACGATCTTTTTTCAGGTTCACTTTGCTCATCATACTCTAATAACACCCACTCCTGAAGCACACGTATCAACTCTAGTTCATCTATAGGTTTTATAATATATGCAAATGGATGAATCTCGAAAGATCTCACAGCATACTTGTCATGTGCTGAGATAACAATAAAACTAATATTTTTAGATACTCTAGAAATTAATTTTGCAAAATCAAGACCTAAAACCTCTTTAGCTTCATCTAACTCTACATCTAGTAACATCAAATCGATATTTTCATTTTCAATAACATCAAGGGCTGCTAGTCCATTATCTACAATAAATAAATTTGCATCTTTTAATGTTCTCTCAACAACAGATGAAATATAATCTCTTATTGCCTTATCATCATCAAGTATTAATATATTCATATACCTCTCCTATACATATATTTTACATGAACAACAGTAAAATGAAAAGCTATCACACCGAAATCCACTTTTTAATGGGCTTCTTTGTTTGAAAACAAAAAATGCTAGTAAATACTAGCATTAATCTTCATTACTCATTTCGTCAGCTTTTTCAAAGCCATAGATTTCTTTTAGAAGTACCTTTGTAGCCTCTTCATCTTGATAGAAAAATCTATAATCAGCTTCACCTGGTAAACTGAATCTTCTTACATCATTAAAATCATAGCCCACTAAATCAGTTCCAAAGTACAAAATATCTTCTTTGGTCAAATCAGTTCTTACATAATCATAACAGATGTCAATTACTCTAGTTATATTCAATCCAAATGACTTTTTAACAACTTTTAGGATGAAATCCTGTTGTCTTTGAGTTCTTGCTAAATCACTATCACCTGTACCATCATTGTTTTTTCTCCAGCGGATATAACCCATGGCTTGATCACCATTTAAAGTCTGGTTTCCTGCATCCAAATGAACATGTAATTCTGGCTTTGCATATTTATCATCATAGTCCATATCAAATGGAACAGTTACATTGATACCTCCAAGTGTATCAACAATTGCAATTAAACCCCAATAATTCACTTTTACATAATAATGAATTGGTACGCCTAGTATGTCTTCAATAGCCTGTCTTTGGTTATCAGAACCACCCATGTCACCTGGGAAACAAAATACAGCATTAATCTTATCTTGACCTTGTGCTGTCATACCTTCAACTTCATGTTTGGTATCCCTCGGTACTGTTAACATAACTATGTCATTTTCTTCTTTTGAATAACTTAAAAATATTAGCGTATCAGCTCGATAGCCATCTGTACCAAATAAAAGTACATTCACACGATCTGAGTCCTCTATACACTCTTGCCACAACTCCTCTTCAGTTTTTTTAGGTTCAACAACCTCTACTTCAACCGGATCAGAATCTGGTAGTTCTACTACAACATCCTCAATAGGATCTTCTCTTCTCTCATGTGAAGGTACATATGTTGCTTTAAACATTGCATATGCACCTACCGATAAAAGCAGAAAAATCACAAGGATGATGCCTAAAACTTTTAAAAATTTCTTCATCTTATTGTCCCTTACTATAAATCTCAACTAGCAATTTTTCAATTGCTGCAGGATCACCTATAAAATAACTTGACTTTGGTGGTGCTTCTCCCGGTAAATCGTGTGTTTCAATATTTTCCATTGACATCCCAATCGCATCATCAGCATACGATATTGCTAAATTGGCAGCTATATCTGTTTGAACATACTGAATTCCTGTACTTACAACTGCAGGTAACTTTGGACTCATAGATTTCTTAAGAGCTTGCTTTATAAAGGCTTGCATTCTATCAATCCTTGGTAAATCACCTGACGATTGGATATCATCATTATTTTGACGCCATCTTAAATAGTCTACAGCGTTCTTACCATCTAAAACTTGTGAACCTGCTTTAATATCAATATGAAGCTCGGGTTCAGCCCACACGTCATCGTACTTCATATCAAATGGCACATTAATCTCTACACCACCTAAAGTATCAACAACCGCTGCTGCACCATCATAATTAAACTTCACATAATAATGTACAGGCACACCTAACATATTAGCTATTTCTTGCTTTAAGCCTAAAGAGCCACCCTTTTCTCCACGGTGTCCATAAACCGCATTAATTTTTTTGTGATCAGCTCTTTCTGTGTAACCTTCAACTAACCAATAAGTATCTCTTGGAATACTAACAATATCAACTAATTGATCTGAAGGATCAAAACTTGCGAACATAATTGTATCTGCTCTTGAACCATCGTGAGCAAAAACAACAAAGTTCACACGATCACTTTCTTCAATTAATAATTCAAGTGGTGATTTTTTTTCTTCTTCTACAACTTCTTCAACTTTATCAGTAGGTTCTGTTGTTTCCTCTTCTTCTCCTGGCAAAGTAAAGCTTATTTCCTCAGTTGTATCTGGCATAGCTGCTATATTTGTATCAATTTCAGCATCTTTAATAAGAAACTTCCAAACCCCTGCAAATAGCAGTGTGAAGCCCAATAAACATAATACAAATAATTTTATATAAAATTTCATTTTATCGTTCCTTTCTATTGACATACGTCCTTTACATAATACCACAAAATGCATATTGTGAAATTACAAACTCATTACATTTCATAACAATTTAATATCTTGTAATTTCTTTTCACTCTGTTATAATACTTGTGACTAAGGTAGTTCTTCTACCATAGCTAGAGAAAGAGAGTAAAAATGAGTGATACAAACAAACGAAAGGGCATCCTTTTAATAATTTTAGCAGCATTATTTTTCTCCCTTATGGCTACGACGGTAAAATCAGTCAATGAGTTCCCTTTAATTCAAAAAGTCTTCTTTAGAAACTTCATTGGTGTTATGATATTATCCTTTTATGTTTTAAGAGATAAAAATATACTGAAAGTAACGAATAAAAAACTAATGGTCGGAAGATGTACATTTGGCTTAATAGGTGTTTTTCTATATTATTGGTCATTAAGTTTATTGAATTTATCAGAAGCGGTTGTTATTAACAAATTATCACCCTTCTTCGTCATCATACTTGGTGGAGTATTTTTAAAAGAAAAAATCAGACCTAGTCAATTTATCGCAGTATTCGTTGCATTAGCAGGAATTGTCGTCTTATTAAGACCACAAATGAATGTAGATATTTTCCCTGCACTTATTGGATTAATTGGTGCCATTGCAGCTGCTGGTGCGTATACTATCATTAGAGAGCTTAGACATACAGATGGTCCTATGACCATTGTATTTTATTTCTGTTTAAGTTCTACAATCATTACCGGACCATTAATGATGGGACAATTTGTTGTTCCAACCTTAAAAGAGTTGATGTTATTATGTCTAATTGGTGTTTTTGCACTAATTGCGCAACTACTTATGACAAATGCATATAGATATGCACCGGCTTCACAATTATCAATCTATACCTATATGAATATTATATTTTCAACTCTATGGGGCGTTGTTTTTTGGAGCGAATCCTTAACAACAACTTTCTTATTAGGTGCAGGACTTATCATATTTGCTGGATTTATTAATTTTTATAGTGCCACAAGGAATATGGGATAAAAGTACTTCGGTACTTTTTTTGTAAGGAGAAAGCAATGACAAAATCATCATTTTGGCAAACGATTAATCAGTATTGGGAAAACATCAACAATGATTCTTTACTAGAACTCGAATCAAAAGCTCGATTTGAATTCAACAAAACATTGTTAAAGGATGTCCTAAAAATCCATCAAAGCGAAAAAGAAAATGCCCTTGAAGGCATCATTAAAGATATTGATACCAGAGCATTAACTGGCAGAATCAATGGTAGCTATTCTTATAAGGATCTATATTTTTTAGATGAATCTTGCGATTACTATTTTATTGGCGATATTCACTCAGATGCTTTTATCTTAGAGCATCTACTTGACACAATCGGCTTCTTTGAAAAAATTGAGAACAATCATCCTTTCAAAGTCATATTTCTAGGTGATTATGTTGATAGGGGAAAAAACCATCTAAAAACATTAAACATCCTCTTGCTTCTGAAAAAGTATTTCCCGGAAAATATCTATTTATTAATGGGTAACCACGATATTGGTAAAATCGATAACGGCGAAGTTACATTGTATCTCAAAAAAGTAGAAGATGATATGGACTACTTCTATATCTACCTAAATCATCTACACAAACATCACAAGGACTTTGATGATGAACTCTTAGAACTTTACTTGGAGTTCATGAACACATTAAATGTTGCAGCATTTGTTTTATCAGAGCATGGTGTTATAAAAGCGGTCCATGGTGGTATTCCTAGACCAGAAAATGATCTTTATCACTATATCTCAGATTATGCTCAACTAACGGATGATACGGTAGATTATGAAAACTATAGAATAAGAGATTGTATCCTTTGGAGTGATCCTAGTATTCAAGATAAAAAGGAAACTATAAAAGGGAAACGCTTTAAATTTTATGAGGACCAACTTATAAATTATTTAAAACACTTAAACATTGATCTAATTATTCGAGGACATCAAGCCGTTGAAATGGGTCACTTACCTCTATTTGATAAAATTCATACTATCTTTTCAAGTGGTTATATAATGGAGAATGATAACAATATCAATGTTGATACAGCATATGATTTTATCTCACCTAAACTACTCTATTTGGATAATAAAAAAGGACTTCCTCTTGAAGTCCTAGACATTAAGCTCAGCAATTAAGAGCATAATACAACCTGTAATAACAAAGAAATCTGCCATATTAAAATATGGTAGTTTTTTTATTTTGAAGGAGAAGAAGTCCACTACAAATCCTCTCGTAAATCGGTCTAGAACATTACCTAGACCCCCACCGATAACAGTTATTAATGCGAACTTCATCATAATATCAGCAGAAGTAACATACAAATAGCTGACAACCATTAACAACAGGACTGAGAACCATTTTATCAACCAAGGTTTACTCCTCATGAAACCCATAGCACCACCATAATTTTTTACGTATAGTAAAATGAGTGGTCCATAAACTTTTCTTGGTTGATGCTCTAATTGATTAACTGCTACATACTTTGTAATCTGATCTAAGATTACAATAAAAATCATCCAAATTATCATAGTTTTACTGAAGTGGTGATACTAACCTACCAAACACTTCTAATACCTTTCTATAGAATTTTCTCTTCTTAAATTCTTCAAGAACAATCTTCTCAGATCTTCTTAAATCCTCTTCAAAATCATTTCTTAAGTCGCATACTACTGCTTCATCATATATAAAGGCATTCACTTCAAAATTCAGTTCCATGCTTCTAATATCTAGATTAGCAGTACCTACAGAAGCACATACGCCATCTACCAGAAGAGATTTTGCATGAATAAAGCCACCTTTATAAGCATAAATCTTAACCTTGTTTTCTAATAAATCTTCAATGTAAGATTGATTGGCCCAATATACCATAAAGTGATCGGCAACATCAGGGATAATGATTTTTACATCTACACCACTCATCGCTGCCGTTTTGATTGCAACCAATAAAGCATCTTCAGGTACCAAGTAAGGTGATGTGATACAGATACTTTTTTTTGCTGATGTAATCATTTTAAAGTAGCCTTGCATAATTACATGTTTATCTGAGTCCGGTCCACTGCTAACAATTTGCATCAAAGTGTTCTTATTAACATCTTGTGGTGGATAATGCTTATCCAAAGATACAATATGTCCACCGGAGAAGACCCAATCATCCAAGAAAATGTTGTTCAATGCATAGACAGATTCACCTTCTAACATTAGATGGGTATCTCTCCAATAACCAAAATACTCTTTTTTACCAACATATTCATCGCCAATATTTAAACCACCTACAAAACCAATCTGACCATCTATTGTAACAATTTTTCTATGGTTTCTATAATTAAAATTCCTTGAAGCAAATGGTGTCATAACTGGCAAGAAAGCCCTTACATTTACACCTGCTTGAGATAATTCGTTTTTATACGTTTGTGATAACTTCCACGAACCAACAGCATCATATAAAAAATTAACTTCCACACCTTGCTTTGCCTTTTCAATCAATACCTCTTTAAATCGATTACCGAGATCATCTTCTTTTACAATAAAGAACATGAAATTGATTACCGACTCAGCTCTTTCTAATGCATCTATCATCACAGCAAATGTTAATGCACCATCTGCCATAACTTTAACTTTATTCTTTAGAAGTAACCTTGATTCAGAATTTGATTGAAGCAATTGAATCAATGATTTTGATAAATCGTCGATATCCCCATCAAGTGTTTTTAACCACTCAATATCTCTTCTTGCCATATCTTCTAACCACTTAGGATAATCATCCATACGTTTATGTTTTACACGATAACTCTTTCTAAAAGAGCGACCAAATGATAAATAGAAAATAAGTCCAACACCAGGAAATAAAACAAGTATCAATAGCCATGAGATCATACGTTGTGGATTTCTTTTTTCTAGAAAAACAAGCATGACAGCAGCAACTACATAGAAATTAAAAACAAAGCCGAATACAGATTTAATCTGTATAAACAGCTTTGTATTAAACACATCAAGAAAAACCAACACAATTACTGCGATGGCAATAATCACAACAGGTGCTATAAAAAGTACAACGCTTGTGTTTTTCTTTCTTGTCATAATTTACTCCCAACAATAAGCAATACCTATTGCTCCTGGACCAACGTGCGTACCAATAACAGGACCAATAGCCGTTACATCAAATGATTCACCCAATTTATCTGATAACTTATTTGCATCTTCTAAACAATGAATATGATGAACATAACCACCTGTTATAGTATTTTCACTTTGATCTTTTCTAAAAATATCAATTAAAGCTTGAATAGCTTTTTTTCTGGTTCTTACTTTGCTCATTACAGAAGTTTTACCTTCTGAAACCGTTAAAATAGGTTTGATCTGAAGTACACTCGATAACAAAGCCTTTGCTGATCCAATACGACCACCCTTTTTCAAGAATTCTAAAGTTTCTGGAATAAATACAAATCGACTGTGCTCTATTACATGATTTATAGTTTCAATAACTCTTTCAAATGATTCATCCAGTTTCTCAGCACCTTTTAAAACAGCTAATCCCATTTGCATACAATTCGATCTCGAATCAATGATTTTTATCTTTCTTTCTGGATATTTTTCAGAAAGTTCTGTGGCAATCATATGAGCCGTTTGATAAGTTCCGCTCATTTCAGATGAAAGAAATACACCAATAAAATCATGTCCTGATTCTAGGATTCTCTCAAAAGTTTCTTGTACTTCTAAAATAATTGGTTGAGACGAAGTTGGTAATTTTTCTGAATCAACAAGTTTTTGATAAAATGTTTCGTATGGAATCTCTGTTTCTTTGTAGATTTCTTCACCAAATACCACGCTTAGTGAAAGAACTTTAATGTCCAAAGACTCTAAAAGAGTCTCTGGTATGTACGCTGTACTGTCTGTTACTATTTTTATCCCCATTATTACTCCTGTTCAAACCAATTTTCGTTGTAGTTATTACCTGGATTCCAGAAAATATAATCCTCTATACCCAAATCTTCACACGCTTGAATCTGAGCTCTAATCTCATTTGTTCCATAAGGAATGTAACCTTTGACCCATTTAGCTGTAAAAGCTTGTAACCAAGGTCTAAGTTTAGCAGGAGTTTCTATATTAGCATTTCTTTCTTGCGAATCTAACATTGCATTGTAAACTGTTTTATATGGCGCTGCATCTGGTACTGGTAATCCGAAAATATTTGGACCGTAATGCGAAGGATAAACCATTGGGCACATATAATCTGAAACATTACTCATACCTTCCCAATGTTGACCAATACCCGAGTCATTAATTGTTGTTGCTGTCCAACCAAATACATCTAAAGCTATATAAGCTTCCATAGGACTAATTTCTGATTGAGCATATTTAACAAAATTCTGAATAGCATATGTCCAAGAATGATTGTCAGGATTTCTAAAGTCCAAGTTTTTCTTAACAGATGACTTAACTGCTGGGAATCTAACATAGTCAAATTGAATCTCATTGAATCCATATTCCACAGCTTCTTTTGCTATTGCTACATTGTATTTCCACAGATTTTCATCAAATGGTGATGCCCAATAAGCACCATCAGCGTAATAAACTTGATCAGAACCTGTATAAGTAATTGCACGATCAGGATATTTTACTGCATATAATGGTGATTTGAAAGTTACAATTCTAGCAATTGTATAAATATTATTGTCTTTCATCTTTTTCATGAAAGCTTCCATATCATCAATTTGAACATATTTATTAGCATCAGGTACATACTCTTCAGCAGCTTTAGAATAGAATAATGTATAACCCGAATCATTCTTAACATCAATTACAACCGCATTCAATTCTGTATTGTTGATTAACTCAATAATATTGTCCATACGATCTAAGGCTGCAGTATTTGCAGTTACATAAATACCTTTTACATTAATCGCAGGATTACTCTCATAACTTTCTACTTTCTCAAATGGTGCATAATCTACATCATCATATGGTTTAGAAATATTAGCAGTATAGTCTACAGGTTCTGTAACTTCTTCTGTGCCTTCAGTATCTGTATCTTCTGCATCTGTATCTTCTGTATCTGTACCTTCTGTATCTGTACCTTCTGCATCAGTACCTTCTGCATCTGTATCTTCTGCATCCGTACCTTCTGCATCCGTATCTTCTGCATCCGTATCTTCTGCATCCGTATCTTCTGCATCCGTACCTTCTACATCCGTATCTTCTGTGTCTGTATCTTCTACTTCAGTGCCTGTGCCTTCAGCATCAGTGTTTTCATTTACTGCTTCATCAACATTCGTTAAATCAACAGCTACATTATTGATTACTTCAGTGTTGTTGTTGCCACATGCTACTAAAAGCATGGCAAGAATCATGATAATTGCAATTTTCTTCATTATACTCTCTCTCTACTCTAAACTATTGATTAATATCCCTATTTTTTCAATCTCACATTTTATTACATCACCTGAGGATAAATACTTAGGTGGTTTGAAACCCATGCCTACACCTGAAGGAGTGCCCGTTAATATAATATCACCAGGTAACAAAGTCATACCTTTTGAGAGATCTGATACAATTGTATCTATATCAAAAATCAGCTCATCTGTTTTAGCACTTTGCCTTAACTCATCATTAACAAAACATTTTATGCCCAAACTCGGTGGATACATCACATCGTTTTTATCTATAACGACTGGTCCTAAGGGACAAAAGCCATCTAAACTCTTACCTTTTAGCCATTGAAAGTGATCCTTCTGTAAATCTCTCGCCGACACATCATTGGCAATTGTATAACCAAAGATATGATCTTTTACTTGATTCTTAGGAATGTTTACACCCTCTTTGCCTATAATAATAGCGAGTTCAACTTCATAATCCACCATTTCAGAAACACCTTTATGACCTGTAATAATATCGCCATCACCGATGGTTTTGTTACAGGCTTTAGAAAAATAAATAGGATAATCTGGTACGACTACAGCATCTGTGATTTTACCTTTCATCTCTAAAGCATGTTCCCTATAATTCTTGCCTAAACAAATAATATTACGTCTTGGATATTCAATGGGAGAAAGTATTTTAACTTCATCGAGTGATATGCTTTCACCTCTTTTAACAGGATAATTTTCTTCTAAAAATACTATCATGCTTTTTATCCATGAATCATTATTCATGAGTGGATAAACACAATTATCTTCTAAAAGTCCTATACCTTTCTGACCTTTGTAACTAAACTTTAAATATCTCATAAACACCTCTTTAATCTAACACTCCCATTATACTTGAAATACCTAAGAAAAGGTACCATCTCAGAGGAGTTTAAATACAAAATTAATGAGTTTTTCGCCATATAATAGGTATATATAAAATATAGACGATTGGAGGTACAAATGAAACTACAATTTCTCGGTGCACAAGAAGGCGTAACAGGCAGCTGCTATCATATAACAACGGATAAAACATCATTCCTAATCGATTGTGGTCAATTCCAAGGAAGTACTGAAGAAGAACATAAAAATAAAGAGCCCTTTCCATTCGATCCTAAAACTTTGGATTTTGTGATTCTTACCCATGGTCATATTGATCATACTGGACGATTACCAAAACTCGTAAAAGAGGGCTTCCAAGGACGTGTGTTTATGACTAGAGGTACCGCTTCTTTATCTCATATTCTTCTAAAAGACAGTGGCAAGATTCATGAAGTTGAAACAGAAAAAGAAAATGAGAAGCGTATAAAAGCAGGTCTTGATCTAATAGAGCCCTATTACGATGTCAACGATGTCATCAATACGCTCCAGTATTTTAATCCATTGCCATATGACGAAGAATACAAAATAAACGATTCAATCTCTGTTAAGTTTATAAATGCAGGTCACTTGCTAGGATCATCACACGTATACTTAACTGTAGAAAATAAAACACTTTTATTCTCTGGAGACATCGGCACCCATCATTCGCAAATACTAATGCCACCTAAACCAGCACTTCAAGCAGATTTTATCTTTATTGAGTCTACTTACGGTAATAGACTACACAAACACATGGATATAAGGTTTGATCGTTTAGCTGATATTATTTTAGAGACCATTGATAATAAAGGTACTGTCATCATTCCAGCTTTTTCAGTTGGAAGAACACAAGACATTATTTATGGTTTAAAACAACTAGATAGACCACTCTCTCATA
>PPCM01000843.1_pt1 | contig 18479 bp, 15 predicted proteins | sample 1555541 | NCBI WGS metagenome assembly PPCM01 (sample SAMN05284479, study PRJNA326546) | Marine sediment metagenome, whole genome shotgun sequencing project. | isolation source: marine sediment | place: Germany: Wadden Sea | collected 2012-09-05 | reverse complement strand
ACAACATCTAAGTCTTAGATGTTGTTCATGTCTAATCTTGGGCTGGTGTCTATGTGTTGTAAAAGTGTTGGGATCTGTTGTTTGGTGGGCTGAGGTGTTCTTGAGATTAACGTAATAAGTGATAATAGTTTTATATAAATTGCTTTTTCAATTCAGCAACACATTCATGCGGAGATAATGCTACGCAATTTAAGGTAAGTTTGCTACAAAGTTGCATGACCTGAGGCGGCTGTAGTCCGCAATCAGTCATGGTTTTCTGCTTTTTGAAAAGGTCTTTAGTGATACCATCAAACACCTTTCTACCGTTATCAAGTGATATTACTCTGGAAAAATTTTCTGCGACAAAATCCATATCATGTGAAATTGTAATGATAGTTTTATTCTCTGACTGAAGCCTTTTTAGTGTTGCAGTAAGAAGTGAAATCTCATAAGGATCTAATCCAGCAGTTGGCTCATCGAAAACCAGAATAGGGGTGTCCATGGCCACAATTGAGGCCATCATAACTCTTTTTCGTTCACTGTATCCAAAGTCATGAGGATTCTTTTTCTTATACTGATTCAATTCAAATAGTTCAAGAGCACCTTCTACAAGTGCTGCAATTTTTTGAGTAGAATAGCCAAGGTTCTTTGGCCCAAATGCCACCTCATCCCAAACCGTTCTCTTGCAAATCTGGTCGTCTGGGTTTTGGAAAAGAAGTGCTACTTTACTCGCTAGTTCTACTGTTTTTGCGGTAATGCAGTCTGTATCCTCCAACCAAATATTGCCAGCAGAGGGTTTGAGTAAGCCATTGAGATGCTTAACAAGGGTAGATTTTCCAGAGCCATTGTGCCCTGTTAAGGCTAGACACTCCCCCTTGGCCACTTCAAAAGAAATGTTTTGTAGTACACTAACTGCATTACTATAGGCAAAGGAGATATTATCAACTCGAATGAGCATTGCGTCTCCTAATGTCGTGAAAGGTGTCTATAGCTTCTCGGAGTGATGCAGGTAAAGGTTGATCCGTTGCCAATAAACCTTGCTCCTGAGCTAGATGAGCTACCTGTGTATATCGTGTCCAGTTGAGTTTGATCTTGTGCATAATAGATGATGTCAGCACTTTTCTTGGGGTGTTGTCCATTACGAGCTTACCTTTGTCAAATGCAACGACTCTGTCTGCATAGTCAGCAATGAGATCTAACCTCTGTTCAGCAATGATGATTGTTTTCCCCTGTTGTTGAAGCCCCCGCAAGATATCAAAAACAAGTGCAGCTCCCTGTGGGTCAAGAAAGGTGGTCGGTTCGTCAAGGATGATAATAGAAGGGTTTACTGCGAGCACAGTGGCTAGTGCAAGACGTTGCTGTTGTCCGCCAGATAACTCGAAAGGAGAGTGATTTTCAAATTTCTCAAGGCCAATAAGAGCAAGCACCGTTTTAACTCTCTCTTTAATTCTTTCTCTTGGAACACCTCTATTCTCAAGGCCAAAAGCAACCTCTTCGAAAACGGTAAAACGAACTCCTGACATTTGGCTGCTCGGTACCTGTAAGACTAAACCTACCTGTTGAGCTATCTCACTTACCGTTTTCTCTCTGTTTTCTATGCCATCAATCAGTACCTTGCCTTCAAGCTTTCCATGATAAAGATGAGGTACAACACCAGCAAGGGCATAGCAGAGTGTAGATTTTCCACTGTTGTTAGCACCAATTATTGCTAGAAATTCTCCTGGGTCAATTTTGATCGACACTTGATCTAGAGCTGGGTATTCGTTTTCGGAATATCGATAGGTGAGATGATCAGTTATAATTTGAGTCATTTTTTTATCCAAGTAAACGAACTGCAACAATCACTACAGCACCTGCTAGCATAACCCGCCGAGAGAGGCGTTGCATTGTTGAGTCAGTTACTATTCGCAGCGAAGTTTTGGCAGAAGTTGATTTAAATCCACGCACTTCAAGAGCTATAGAACGTTGTTCTGTCTCAACAATAGCACCTGTAACCAAAGGGAGAATGAGTGGCGCCAAGCTGAAGAGACGTTGAAAGGGATTGCCGCCTGTATGAAGACCTCTGGCTTGTTGCGCAGCCTTTATGAGTTCAATCCGATCACGCATGCCAGCTAGCAAAAGAAGTGGGCTGCCAAGAAGGTAGGCTAAAGATGGAGATTTTCCTGTCTGGGAAATTGAGGTAATCAGATCAGCAGGATGAGTTGAAAAAACAAAGAGCAATGATGTAATCAACACAACCGTTAATTTTAAAAGGGTCACAAGAGCAAAAGACAACCCTTCTTGATATACGATAATACCTGAAAATGTTAATAAAGCGGTTTCGTTACCGGGGTAAAGGAGGCTGTGAATAGGTACCATAAATAGCGATAAAGGCAGCATGACTTTGCACAACGCTTTGCAGGTTTCCTTTGTCAGTTTACTGCTGATTATAACAACAGTATTAAGTAAGAGTAGCAACGCCGTATGTTTCCAACTGAACAATCCTGCGTATACAATGACACCTGTTAACAGAATATAGTAAAGTTTTGTAAAAGGATGTAATCGCTGTATCCACGAGTCTTGATCAATAAATAGTGTGGGAGAAGTCTGATTTTGTTGCATAGTATTACAGGCTCCGCTCAGAAACTGGTTGTAATTCTGTTTTGAGCAGAGCCTGTTTTATCATTACCTCAGGTTATGCTGTAGTGATGACACTTTTGGCGCGGGGGAGTCTGCCTGTTGTTCTTGAAGGCAGTGCTTTGACAATACACCAGGCAAGTAAGGCTGTAGTCACTTTGTCTATAAGATTGGAGGTAAAGACTGTAATTACAACCGAGCCAAACAGACCTTTGCCGAGTGCCAGCATATAGGATGTGAGGAAGTCAGAACCGGTTCCTGTGATTCCACCAAACATATAGAGTTTAATCGGTACTGCAACAACAGCGTTGAAAAAGGTGATAATGACACCACTGATGATTGCCAGCCACCAGGTTTTAAATAGACCATACTTAGCACACAAACCAGCTGTTATACCAATAGCCATAGCAACAGGTGAAAATGCGGCGGCGACTGGTGAAGTAATTAATCCCCAAATAAGGTTAGTTAGCAACCCAGTTAAGCCTCCAGCCCAAGGGCCTGCCAGTATGCCTACTAAAACAGTTCCAATTGAATCGAGATAAACGGGTAGCTTGAGCATCGACACCAGTTGCCCTGCGACAATATTGATGACAATGGCAATAGACATCAATACGATGGTCGTGGTGGTGAAATCTTCTTTGAAACGTTTAGTAAGGCTCATAGTCATGGCTCCTTTATGGTTGTATGGTTAAAACTTCGAGTTCGGGGTATCCAGTCTGTGGGTCAAGTGTCCTCAGGAATGAGCAATTAGGAATAATGCCAATGACTATCTCTGCGGTTGTGTATATTTTGCAACCGTCCATCAGGTGTGCGCCATAACATTTACCTTGTTCATCGGCGATGGAGATATGGTAATGGGAGCCATGTCTCGACATTACTCCCGTGAGTGAGACGATCTCGAAATGGCCGTCAAGTTTTTGAGTGGTTTCCTGGTTGGCAAATCGGAGGACTGCGATAGTGAGGCTGCCTACACAGGTAAGGATGCAAGCGGCTTCAATTTCATGTTTGTCTATTAGTCGATCAAGGTCCGCTTTCAGATCTTGTCCGGGATGAAGTCTAAGGGATAGTGTTTCCATGTGTATTCTTTTTACTTTATTCAAACGAGTTTAAGATATTGACGAGCAAGTCAGTCTATACACACCATATTTCTACGGGTCAAACAGGAAAAAGCTATATTGAGATGTATCTCTATAGGTGTTGTCTATGTTAGGAGATGTTTGTGATTTATATCAAACATTTCTTTTTTTTATACTCAGAAGTGTTTACTGTTGCAGGAAATATATGCAACCTTATCTGAGAAGACAGTAAAAAGAAGTAGTATTTCCATAAGCATGCAAATTTAAATGGTGCTACAGTGTAGCACTGTAGTCTTGACTTGTGCGTGTCTTTTCAAATGACTTTAATAACTTCAATAAGGGAAAGTTATGGCTGTTGATAATCAATTTTCATATGTAAAAAATCTCGTTGGTAATACTCCAATGTATGCAATTGATTATACTTACAAAGGTGAGTCTCGAACTATTTATGCCAAAGCAGAAAACTTGAATATGACAGGCAGCATCAAGGATCGTATGGCATATCATATTTTGCAACAGGCTTATAGGTCAGGTGAATTGCAACCGGGTTACGAAATAGCTGAAGCAACAAGTGGAAATACGGGTATTGCAATTGCTGCTATTGGTAGAGCCCTCGGGCACCCTGTGACCATTTTTATGCCCGACTGGATGAGTAGCGAACGTATTAATTTAATTAAAAGTCTTGGTGCTACCATAGTACTAGTTTCAAAGGAAGAAGGCGGTTTTTTGGGAAGTATTAAACAAACTGAAGAACTTGCAGATACTAGCGAAAAAGTCTTTTTACCAAAACAGTTTTCTAATGTAGAAAATTGTTTTGCCCACGAATATACAACAGGACCGGAAATTTGGTGGCAAATGCGTTATCAGGGGCTAGTCCCCGACGCGTTTATTGCAGGTGTAGGATCTGGTGGTACGATAATGGGGGTTGGAAATTATCTGAAATCGATGAAAGAAGATATTTCCCTTCATCCTTTAGAACCCCTTAGTTCACCAACACTGTCAACAGGTTATAAGGTTGGTCATCATAGAATACAGGGTATATCAGATGAGTTTATTCCTCCAATTGTTGACTTGAAATCGCTTGATCAAATTATTCAGGTTGATGATGGAGATTCTATCATCATGGCACAAAAAATAGCTAAAGAGTTAGGTCTTGCTGTCGGTATTTCATCCGGTTCAAATTTTTTAGGTGCGGTTGCCTTACAGAACGAACATGGCAAGGATTATAATGTGGTGACGGTCTTCCCTGATGATAATAAAAAATATCTCAGCACGGACCTTTTAAAAGAAGAGCCGATTAAAGATGATTTTATATCAAAAGATGTTTCATTGCTTAACTTTCGAGCTATAAAAAGAGTCTGCCATTTATGCTGTGATCCAGAAGAGTGTGCGAGCTTTAAGGTAGCCAGTCTTGCTTCCGAGGGAGCGGTATTACCACCTTGTCCTCAGCGCCTTAATAATATTGAGTAGATGATCAATGAAAGATTGTTGTACAATGATATTGTCTATATATAGGTAAGTTTACTTTTAATATTTCAAATGTTTGTTTGAGTAATGCTGGTCGGTATGCTTGTTGTCTTTTTCATCATTAATATTTCTAGAAGCTTGATTTAACCCACTTATTTGGGAGGTTCGTTTGTCGGAAATTGCAAGACCAGAGGCATTGTCAGTTGCTGAACTGATACGCAATCCAGAGGATAGTCGTCGCCCCTAGTATGGTGTTTGGTTTATTGTCAGGACAACGCCTCTTTGACATTATCTAATCAGATCTTCCTGTGACCTAGATTTTTGGTATTACACAGTAAAAAATCGACTTATTGGCCATTTGATTATTAGGCCGTTCGGCCAACATGTTAACATTGTGGAGAAAATAATAATTAAGTCGTAAGATAAAAAAATGACATTTGCAATGTGGTTACCTCACCTATCTTTGCCTATTCTTTTTTTACTGTGGTATAAAAAGAATAGGATGAAATTTCATACAGTTTTGTTTTACCAAGCAGTAAACTGAGAGTTAACGCGCTTGGCGTCAATTATTTAATAAGGTGATCTTATGTTAAGAATAGTACAACTACTCGGTCTTTTTTTAATATTGTGTTTGTCTGTGGCATGTTCTAACTCAGAGGATGCAGATACAAGTGAGAGTCAAACAGATAAAATTGCTCAAGAGGCAATTGATTCTATTAAAACTCCTATTGACCAAACAAAGGTTGCCGTTGAGGCTTTAAATATTCGTAATGAGACTGTTGAGGGTGCAACTGAAAAGGTTCAGGAATAGGATATTGAAAATTATAAGTGTCTCTTCGTTTTATAATTAAAGAAGAAAATGTCTAAAGACCTAGATTTGTTTTCTAGTGCCACCTATAATAATTGCATAAATATTTTTTTGTAATCTCAAATAGTACAGAATTCTAAGAATTGAGGGTAATATGGATTTAAAAGATAAGAAGTGTAAAAAGTGTGGTTCAGAAGATCTGTTTAAACAAAAAAGAGAAGCTGAGCAAGAAGACGATGTTCGTTGTATGCTCTGTGGTCTTGTGGCACCACCTGAACAATTTGAAGTTAATGATGACAAGGATAAAGAGAAGTAAGTTTGTTAAAACCATGATTAAAAGCTGAGAGGATGTGCTTCAGCTAATAAAGAAATTGTTGAGCTTGAAAAGTTTGTTAGTCGTTATAAAGAAGTGTCTTTCGCTTCAAACCACACCCTAACGAACAAAGTTCTTATTTCTCATTTTGGGCTTATTAGGTAAGGATAAAAAGCTCAGTGTTGTGAATGTTTTCTTTGATGATGTTTAGCTCTTTGTTTTGACGTGTTTCTTGCATCTAGTTCAATAATTACATATGATTAAAACAATCTATAAAATGTAACTATCCTCTCTGAGTTGGGCCATAGGTGAAAAATGTTGGAAGACCAAGGTATAAAAAGAGGAGTTTCAAAAGTAAATATAACAAGACAGTTTATATTTTTAGCTCTTGGCTGGTCAGTTTTCACATTGGCTATTATGGCTATTGATATGCGTAGCACCTGGTTAAAGAATATCGAGGCTGCGAAGCTGCAAGCCAGTGTGGCACTGGATAAAGACATTCAGTATCGGATGTGGAGTGCTCGGCTGGGAGGGGTATATGGCGTTGTTAGTGAACAGCTCAAGCCGAATCCTTACCTCAACGTTAAATCACGTGATGTTGTTACCACTGAAGGTGTTGAATTAACCCTGATAAACCCCGCCTACATGACACGTCAGGTACATGACCTTGCTGATAATAATACAACTCTATCAGGTCATTTGAGTAGTTTGACACCTTTAAGGCCAGAAAATAAGCCAGATGAATGGGAAAAAAAAGCTCTAGTGGCATTTGAAGAAGGAACAACTGAGTTATTTGAAATTGTCCAGAAAGATAATCAGTCCTATATGCGCTCTATGCGTCCAATTTATGTTGAGGAATCATGTCTTGGTTGTCATGTAACCCAAGGTTACAAGGTAGGTGATATATCTGGGGGGCATAGTGTTATGATCCCTATGACCAAAATGCGAACACTTTTGGTTAAACATCTATTCACCGATTACCTTCTCTATCTTGTTATTTGGCTCATAGGTTTGGTTGGTCTATGGGTTGGTTCCAAACGACTCGGTCGTGAAATTGCCGAACAAGTGGAAATGGAGACAGTCCTTCAGGATTTCAAGCTCAGTTTGGATAATATTAATGAATCTGTAATGATGTTTGATACGAACAATCTAGAGCTGTTTTATTCAAATCATGGAGCATCACAGTTAATGGAAATGACTGATGAGGAATTGTTTGGAAAAGCACTTCCAGAACTCATCGCAGAAGAAGATCGGTACCTGTTATATTCTCAGCTAAAACCATTGTTCAATCTAAAGTTAGATTCTTTTACTTTTGAGAGTAATTTTCTAAACAGCAAGCTTGCTGTCATCCCTGTAGAAATGCACGTAGCATATGTTATTCCCCGTGAAGGTGCTGAGAGGTTTCTGGTTGTGGTTCGTGATATTTCAGAGAGGAAAAATGCTGAAAAAGAAAAGGAATCTATTCAGGCAAAACTACTCCATGCCCAGAAACTCGAGTCAGTAGGGCAGTTAGCCGCAGGTATAGCTCACGAAATTAATACACCAGCGCAGTTTGTAAGTGCTAATGTTGAATTTTTTGATGAAGCTTTTGATGAGGTAGCTTCCACTATCGATGTGTTGCAAAAAGATAGTGTCAAGGCACCGTTGACCTCAGAAAAAATTGATTCATTACTGACAGAAGTTGATTGGGATTATGTGAAAGATGAACTACCGATTGCAATAAAACAATCCAGGGATGGTATGGAGCGAATTAGCTCTATAGTTCTTGCAATGAAAGAATTCTCTCATCCAGGTGGAAAGGATAAAGTATTTGAAGATGTTAATCGAATCATCGAGGTAACAACCACAGTATGTCGAAATGAATGGCGGTATGTTGCAAATCTTGAGTTCGATCTTGCGCCAGGTCTCCCGCAGGTGCCTTGTCTTAAGGATGAGTTAGGGCAAGTTATTTTGAACTTAGTAATAAACGCTGCCCATTCAATTAGTGCAAAGAATGAGAATAACACGGCCAACAACGACACTTCTCAGTTAACTGATACCATATTGATTTCTACAGCATTAAAAGAGACAAGTGTTGAAATAGCTATAAAAGATAGTGGTACTGGAATTCCAGAAGAGATTAGCAGCAGGGTTTTTGATCCTTTTTTTACAACCAAAGAGGTTGGAAGTGGTTCTGGTCAAGGGCTAGCAATATGTAGAGATGTAATAGAAAATAAACATGATGGAAGTCTTAGATTTGAGACTGAAGCTAATAATGGCACAACATTTTTTATTAAATTGCCAATAGAGTAATCCATTGTTGTTTTCTATAGCTTGGTGTTGATAACTAGTTGGGGAAAAGTGGTGAAAATTTTTAACAGGAATTCCATAGTGATTCTTCTAATTGCTGTGATGATGAGTGTTGGAGGCTTTCTCCAAGCGAATAATGCTGTAGGTGAAGAAAGCCAATTAACCATTGGAATGACGAATCGTGCTCCATGGTCATTTGTGAGTAAAGAAGGAGTAAAAAAGGGAATAGATGTTGAAATAGTCAAAGAGATTGAGAAACGACTTGGCGTTAAAATAAATATACAGTTTTTTCCCTGGAAGCGTTGTTTGCATATGTTGCAGGAAGGAGAAATAGATCTCATCGCTCGATTTTCAAAAACTGCCGATAGAGAAAAGTTCTCATATTATATTAAGCCTCCTTATACAAAGGATGCTATCGTTTTTTACGTAAAAACAGACAGTGACATTACTATTAATTCGTATGAAGAGCTTAGCGGTAAAACCATTGGTCTTTTACGTGGGAATGCATACGCACAAAAGTTCGATAGTGATACAGAGTTACTTAAGGAGCCTGTTGATAGCAAAGAGCAGTTGTTTAAGATGCTCGAATCTGGCCGAGTGGATGTTGTGGCTATATACGAAATAAGTTCACTGTACTATTTATCTAGCAATGGTTTGAATAACTTATTTAGGCCTGTGAAATTCAAACTTCAAAGAAGTGACGCTGACTTTTTTGGGTTTTCTCGAAAATCTACCAAGGTATCACTTATTTCAGATTTTGAACGGGTTGTTGAAAAGATGGTTTCTCAAGGTGAGATTAATAAAATCATAGATAGCTTTTATTGATCAGTTACATTGACTCAGGGAGTGCCTATTGTTTTCTTTGTATAGACTGATTGTTCTAACTCTTTCACTTTATTTTTTCTAGTAGATGAAAAAGAAGTAAATATCAAGAGATACCATTTGATTTTCTCTATGACACCAGTACACTTTTATAACAGCTATCGTTTATACTAAAAATTGGTGTGTTTGGAAAAATATGGGGAAAGTTAAAAGCAAAGCCAAAGTCATCACAGATCTTAAGAAAAATAGGCTCTATATTATCTTTGATTCTGATGTCAAAAAGAATGATGTTGAACAAATTTATACTGATATAAGGTTTGGTGTAGCAGATTTAAAACCCGGCTTTGATGTAGTTAATGATCTCTCAAATGCCACTATAGGCCATCTTAGTGGTGCCTCAACGTTTAAAAAAATATCTAATTTTCTTTCTAATAACCAAGTGGGTAGGGTAATACGTGTTATAGGAGGAACATCTCTTCTCTTTAAGCAAGTCTCCAAACTTTCCGATTCTATAAGTGGCTATAAGCCAGAATATGTTAAAACGGTTGAGGAGGCCGAACAGCTACTCGATAGCGAGTAACCATATAAATTTTCATAATATTTCTTGTCCCTATTATCCAGTTGTTTTTTTTAGTTTAGACAAATCTAGGTTAGGATAGAGCTTATCTGCGCAGTCTGGACAAATACTGTGGCTAAACACAGCTTCAGTATGTGTGTGCAGATATCCCTCTAATTTGTTCCAATAGCCTTTGTCGTCTCTAATGTTTTTACAACTTGCACAAATTGGCAACAAGCCTGAGAGTTGTTTTACTTCTGAAAGAGCTTTTTTCAGCTCCTTGTTGGCTTTAATGAGCTCCTGAGTTTTTACTTCCACCAAGTGTTCGAGGTTTCTGTTGATATCAGTGACCGATCTCAAATACTCTTTTAGACTGGTTTTAACTGTTTCTAGGCCTTCATTGTCAGTTTGTTCTGTAAGTTTTTGCTCAGTTTTTTCAATGTTAAAATTAATTATCCCAGCTTTAGCAAGAGAGAGAAAGGGACCTGTCATTTGCCCCCGATATGTTTCTGCATGTGCAATACATTCAACTAGTGCTGCACCGCAATGCTCTGCAGGCATCAAACCTTTATACCCAGGATTACCACCAATGCCGTCAATGAGGTTTTGCATTGATAATCCAAAGCGGTTGGCAAGTTCAGGATAAAAGTAATCGTTTACCAATGGAGTATCGACGATTCCGGGTGAAAACGAGAAAAGGCTAACGCCACAGTCCGGGCCAATTTCTGTAGAAAGGGATGTCGTGAGCGAGCGCATTCCGACTTTTGCAGCACTGTAGGCAGTTGAGAATGCTAAGCCTTCAAGCGATATGACATTGGCAATAACACCGTAATTCTTTTTCTGCATGTTCGGTAGCAGATATTTAATCGCCGCTGCTGGATACTTAAGGTTGGTGTTAAAAATTTTATTCCAGATTTCATGGCTTTCTTCTCTGTAAGAGCCTATAAAAGCTTGAGCTGCATTGTTGACCAAGATATCAATCTGTTGCCAACTCTCTCTAACCTGATCAATGGCTTTAATTAGTTTGCCTTTGATACTAATATCAGTATGAATAAAAAGTGTTTCTATATCGAATTCTTTGAGTTCGTTGATTGTTTGCTCTGCAGCTTTGTGGTCTTTATCAACAATTGCTACCCTTACACCAAGAAGGCCGAGTCCTAAAGCTGTTTGCTTGCCAATTCCTTTCGCACCACCCGTGACAAGGGCTGTGCGACCCTTGAGAGCGTTGGTCTTAAGTTTCATCTGTTGGAAGAGAATGGTTTTTAGATCCATAAAGCCTCGGCAAAAGAGTGTGATGTGATTCTTTGTAGTTCTTGTTAATAGTAACACAGTAGTCAGTCAATAGGAATGCCAACTACTATGTTATATTCTATTTATCCTTAATGAGTTCTAAGGAGATCATCACCTCCACATCTTTTCCGACAACGCCCATCTCATAAAACTTACCAACGCCAATATTATAAACGAGTCGATCCAAAATAATGTTACCATTGAAACCGGTTACAAGTTTACCTTTCATGGCCGGATGATCTTTTACTCCGGCGAGTGTTAACGGTAGGGTCAGATCATAATTTTTATCTTTGACTGTTAGTTGACCAACAATTGCATATTGCTGATTGCCCTTGTCTACAACCTTGTCTGATTTAAAGGTTATTGTTGGATATTTTGATGCATTAAAAAAATCGGCCGAGAGCAAATGTTTATCTCTTTTTGCAAGATAGGTGTCGATGGAATCGACTTTGATATCAAAGAAAAAGTGACTAGATGATAAGTCATTTGGGTCAAACTTTATATTGGTTTCAAACTCCTTGAAGTGACCATTGGTTTTAGAAAAAATATGATCGACACTAAAATAGATATTTGAATGTGCTTTGTCGAGCATCCAAGAAGGTGCTGCAGCCTGTAGTTGACCAGCAAAAAAGAATATCATCGAAGTAACTATTATTGCAAAACTGTTTTTAATCATAATAAAGCCTCCTAAGATTTACTGCTGTTTTTATGTTGAATTAATTTAATGTATGCGACCCAGCAAGTAACGCCGACTACAAGCGTTAATAGCAAAAGTTGTGGAATGATTTGATTAAAGGCGTCGCTGACAAAATAGATGTGTGTTGCACTGCCGGCAACAATGAAATAACCAAGTGGTTTGTGGAGTAAATTCCATTGTTTAAAGCTAATACGTAGTTTCTGTCTAAATTGAGATGTAATGACAGTGAAGATAATTATACAAAAGAGAAAAGCACCAATCATCTCAGGCCAGTACTTCTTGCCAAAAGGGAGGTTGGTTATGCCCTCCGGAACGAGAATGAGCAACATGTGAATAAGTACAAGAACAGCAATAATGAGCCCGTTTAAGCGATGAAGACGAATACGTTTACCAAGGCCCAGTAATTGTTCAAGGCTGTGAGTGCGAGTTGCCAGAATGATCTGAAAACACAGAAAAACAAAAGCTAGCAGCCCACAAATTTGGCCAATTCGCAACGTGACTTTGTCATACCCTAACTTATACCAGAGAGTTGTTGTTTCATAATAAAATGGAAAAATGAAACAACCACAAATGAGCAGTAGCGAGGTGAGAAGTATGACAATTAATTTTAATTTGTGTTGTTGAATGTTTTGTTTGTTCATACCAGCCCCTTTCTAGAAATTATTCTCACCTTGCTGATTAAGTCAACCTGAAACCGCATACAGGAGAGGCTGTTATTGGTTGGAAGCTATTCTACTTCAACACTAATATGATTGTTTATAATTTACACTTTTGTTAGACTGTTTGAGTTTTAGTCAGTTTATTCAATGCATTCTTCTAAAATATGATGATGACCCAATGATGATCATTTCCATGAAAAAAACATGTACAAATTTGCTACTTTGCTTACTACTGATAAACACTCTAGCCATTAGTGCAGTGTGTGAAGCTGGAGAGAGTAAAAGAGTTCTTGTCCTAAATTCATATAGTTATGATATGGTCTGGAGCAGAGGAGTGTCTGAGGGAATTACAGATGTCTTTGAGACAAAGGACAATGTTGACCTGTTTGTCGAATTTATGGATACCAAACGTCATTCTAGTCGTGAGCACTATGATGATTTGTTTAAACAGCTAAAAAGAAAATATGAAGATACTAAATTTGACCTTGTTATTACCTCCGATGATAATGCGGCACGTTTTGCCCTAGAAAAACGAAGTGACTTATTCCCAAATGTTCCAGTAGTGTTTTGCGGTGTAAATAATACGGATTTCCCTAACCGAGATGACTTCTATAATATAACAGGTGTGTTGGAAGTTCCTGGGTTTAAAGAAACACTGGATGTTGCGACAAGACTGTTTCCAGCGACAAAAACTGTTTATTTAATTAATGAAACCAGAACTATGGGCAGTGGTGATCGACAGGCGATTAACTCAATCCTTGATTCATTTTCTGATAGAATCAAGCCTGTCTGGTGGGAGGATAAATCAGCTGAGCAAATCATGTCATTATTACAGGCGATGCCTGATGATAGTGTTATTCTCTTTCTCTCGTTTTTCGGAGATAAGGGTAATGGTAAGGTTTTATCTGTGACTGAGGGAGCAGAGTTTATTAGTGAAAATAGTCAAAGACCTGTTTTCTCAATGTGGGAGTATCTGCTTGGTGGAGGAGTATTCGGTGGTCAGTTAACATCAGGGAAATATCAGGGTGAGACTGCTGCGACAATTGGTCTAAAAATATTAGCTGGTACCGCTCCTGAGAAAATTTCTGTTACAACGACAGGTGCAAACCGTTTTATGTTTGACTTTATACAACTCGAACGTTTCGGCATAAGTTTAAAGCAACTACCCGCTCAATCAATAGTCATCAATAAACCAACATCACTTTTTGACGAATTTCGCACTATAGTGATCTATACAGTGATTCTACTATTGTTTATGGGGTCTCTTCTGGTAGTTCTCTGTACTACTAATCGTGCACGAAAAGTGGTTGAACAAAATTTACGTAAGAGTGAAGTGCAACTCCGTACTCTTTTAAATGGTATTCCAGATCTTGTCTGGTTGAAAGATTTGAATGGCAAGTATCTAGCCTGCAACAGTCGCTTTGAGGAGTTGTTTGGTGCTTCCCAAAGTCAAATTGTCGGTAAAACAGATTATGATTTTGTTGATAGGAAGATAGCAGATTATTTCAGGAAAAGAGATAAAATTGCTCTTGAAGCAGGCAAGCCAACAATAAAGGAAGAAGAAGTACAATACGCCAGTGATGGCCACTGGGAAATTGTTGAAACGGTTAAAATTCCAGTTATTTATAATGATGGTGAAACCCTCGGTGTTCTTGGTATCGCCAGAGATGTGAGTGAACGTAAGAAGGTTGAAGAGGAATTGCTACGTGCTCATAAGATGGAGTCGCTGGGTACCCTTGCTGGTGGTATTGCCCATGACTTCAATAATCTCCTTATGGGCATTCAAGGTCGAGCATCCCTCTTATCTTTAACCAAAGGTTTGTCAGATAATAACATAGAACATATTGAAGCGATTGAGGAGTATGTAAAAAGTGCAAGTAGTCTTACTAGACAACTCTTAGGAACGGCTCAGGGTGGTAAGTATGATCCTAAACCAACAGACATTAATGGCCTTTTGCAGCAAAGCTCACAGATGTTTGGTCGAACTAGGAAAGAGATTGTTATAGTAAGAGATTTTACTGATCCATCACCTGTTGCTGATGTTGATCGTCAACAAATTGAACAGGTTCTTCTCAATATTTATGTCAATGCTTCTCAGGCTATGGAGAAGGGTGGAATCTTAACACTTGCAAGCTCTGTGGAAAAGGTAGACAAGGTAAACTATGACAAGGGTGAGTTGCTGCAAGGTGTTTATATAAAAATTGGTGTGACAGATACCGGCACAGGAATGGATCAAGAAACAAGACAAAAGGTTTTTGATCCATTTTTTACCACTAAAGATAAGCATCGTGGCACAGGTTTAGGGCTTGCATCTGCTTATGGTATTATAAAAAACCATGGCGGTCTTATTACGGTTGATAGTGTGGTTGGTGAAGGTACAACGTTTAATATATTTCTACCCTGTTCTCAGCTTCCAGTGCGTGAAGAGTTACCTGTTAATGAAAGTAAAGTAGAAAAGGGGGCAGAGACGATACTTCTCATCGATGATGAGGATATTATTGTTGAGGTTGGTAGTGCACTACTCACCGAGTTGGGATACAAGGTTATTGCTGTGAGTAGTGGTGAAGAAGCTGTAGCCATTTTTGATAAGGAGCAAGAGAAGATTGACTTGGTAGTTTTGGATTTGGTGATGCCTAATATGGATGGTAGTGAAACCTTTGATATACTGCGACATATGAAACCATCACAGCCTGTTATTCTTTCAAGTGGTTATGCTATTGAAGGACTGGCTGCGGAAATTATGCAACGTGGCTGCAATGCCTTTATTCAAAAACCGTTCAATCTTAATGATTTGTCAAAAACAGTACGAGCTGTATTGGATGGTAATCGCTAGGTTAGTTAGGTCATCTTCGCAAAAGCAATTGTGTTCAGTTATAGTATCTCGTCAATCTTTTCGAGCAGCTTTCTGGCTGTAAATGGTTTCTGTATAAACGTCGTGTTTTGGTCCAAAATTCCACGGTGCGAAATAATTTTGCCACTATAGCCTGACATGAAAATGGTTTTCATTTGTGGATATTTTGTGGATATCTGGTTGGCAAGGGTTTTACCATCCATGTCCGGCATAATTACATCAGTTAAAAGTAAGTCAATTTCGTCCACATGTGTGTTGCAAAGATTTATAGCTTCTGTTCCCTTTGTTGCAGTATATACTTTATATCCGTTACGGTTAAGGATGGTTTTGGTAAGGTTGAGTACTTCTAGGTTGTCTTCAGCCAGAAGAATGGTGCCAGTTTTGGCTGTAAATACATCTGCTTTTGCCTGTTGTGTTTCCGAAGTAATAGTTACAGTGTCATGGACTGGAAGATATATTTTAAAAGTTGTCCCATGATCCACTTCGCTGTATACCCAGATGTTGCCGCCATGTTGTTTAATAATACCATAGGCTGTGGCAAGACCTAACCCAGATCCTTCATATTTTGATTTGGTTGTAAAAAACGGTTCAAAGATTTGATCGGTAATCGCTGGCTCCATTCCATGACCACTATCTGAAACAGAAAGGTTAATATATTTTCCAGGTAAAACATTTTCATGTTTTGAAATATATTCCTGGTCGATTTCAACTGTTTTTGTTTCGAATATAAGTGTTCCACCATCTGGCATTGCATCCTGCGCATTTATTGCCAGGTTCATTATAACTTGTTCAATTTGACCAATATCACCGGTGATTGGCAGTAGGTTATTCTCGAGAAACATTTTTATGGCAATATCTTCACGGATGGTTCTTCGTAATAGTTTTTCAAAGCCCCTGAGCAGGCTATTGATGTTGAGCGGTTTTGTTTCAAGAGTTTGTTTGCGGCTAAAGGCTAGTAACTGTCGTACAATCGAGCTGGCTTTGGTGGATGCCATTACAATTTCATTGGCAAAATCATAACGATGATCTTCTTGTTCTGTATCGTCCACCAGCATTTCAGCATAACCCAAAATAGGAACTAGCATATTGTTAAGGTCGTGGGCTACTCCACCTGCAAGTCTACCGACAGATTCTAACCTCTGAGATTGCATGATCTGAATCTCAAGAACTTCACGTTCTTTCTCCTGTTGCTTCCTCTCTAACACGGCATTCAAAATAGGTGCAGTTTGGTTGGCAGCATTTTCAAGAAGCTCCTGGTCGTAGGGATCGTAACCATTTTGTTTGTTGGCTACTCCAAACTGACCAATAAGCGTTTGATTATGAATAATTGGAACGACCAACACATTTTGTAGGGTAATTTTTTTTTGGGAAAGATGAAATTCTTCATTGGTACGGATGGATTGTTTATCTAGAAACGACCGACCCCAAAGACTTTTCCATTCATCCGGGGAATATGTTGTTGTTCTGTTTTCGACAGAAAAATCTTTTATGAAGTTGGAGAGGAGAGGGGTAGAAACGAGATTGCCATTTTCATCAATATAACCAAAATAGCCATATTCACTTTGTAGCGGTTCGAGAACAGAGGAGACAATATCATTATAGATATTTACGCTACCTGAAGTGAGAAATGTCTTTGCAATACGATTGGTGAGAGTTATTGCTCGCTGCTGGCGCTCCAGTGCTCGCTCATTCTCAACGATCTGTGTGATATCAGTCAGGCTTATCAGTGCAGTTTTTTTGCTATCATATTCAAGTGGTGAAGTTGAGATTAGTAAATCTCTTGAAATAGGCTCACTATTATGGAGAAATGTTAATCTTGCTTGCTGTTGAGAGACTTTACCAGAACGAAATACTTTTTTAATACTATTTTTTACAGGACAGAAGGCACAAGGCTCATTAGTGCCGCATTGGCTTCTTCTGGCGTTTTGACAACTGAATATATTGCCACTGTATTGACCAATACAGTCATCCTCGCTCTTAGAAACAAAATCGACACCTTTTCGGTTAATTTTTACTATTTTACCATCTTCGTCGGTGAGAAGGAGTATGTTGGGGACTCTGTCAAATATTGCATTGAGACTGTCTGTATATCTCTGTAACTGTTGTTTGTTTTTTAGTTGATCGGTGACGTCCATTACTGCAAAACTTTGGCCAGCTTCATAATGATCTGGGTCTAGAGAGGCAGAGTATAGACGAGCATTTATTTTTCTACCGTCTTTACGGACGAAAATGGTATCAACTTGGCAAACGCCATACTCTTTAATTTGCCAGTATTGTTCATGCCCAACACGTTGATACTCTTGTTCACTTTCATAAAGCATTCTGGTTGAGGAACCCACCAGTTCTTCTATTGTGTAGCCAGTTAATTTGCTGTATTTCTCATTGGTGGTAATAATTGTTCTGTCTTGAGCTATGCCCATGCTTATAGGTGAAGCTTGGAGTAAACTGCTCATTCTGTTGTTGGCAACAAGAATTGCTTCTTCAGCATTTTTTCGAGTGATGGTTTCCCAGGCAAGATCTGCAAGTTGTTGAACTGTATTAACATCATCCTCAGTGTAATCATCTTTTTTGTTGCCAAGACCCAGTATCGCAACAATCTTGTTGTACCTGAAAACAGGTATGCTGATGAATCTGACTATTGGTGAATGACCTTCCGGTAAATTTTTTTTATGATCGTTTCTCTCGTAATCATTACAGATAACAGGTTTTCTAGTATGAATACAGTCGACCCACATCCCAGCCTTGCTGAGAGGGTAATGTTGGTTGGGATTTACCATCTCACAGACGGAATCAAGAGTGTTGGAAGACCAGGTTTTAAGTGAAAGAGTTTTAGTATCTTCATCATAATAGTGATAGAAGCCTATCTTACTTTCAGTCAACTTTTCAGCTTCATCCAGAAACTTCTGCAGAAAATCAAGTGCAGTGTGATTAGAAGCGTACTGCATAAGTTTGAATTGCGTCTTCTGGATTTGCTCCAGCCTTTCAATCCGCAATTGTAACTTTCTAATCTCTTGATTATCTGTGGCTTTCTTTTGCATAGATGGAAGTAGTTGAAT
>PPCM01000842.1_pt1 | contig 18480 bp, 11 predicted proteins | sample 1555541 | NCBI WGS metagenome assembly PPCM01 (sample SAMN05284479, study PRJNA326546) | Marine sediment metagenome, whole genome shotgun sequencing project. | isolation source: marine sediment | place: Germany: Wadden Sea | collected 2012-09-05 | reverse complement strand
GGTCGACCCTACCCTTGACGTCGTCGGGCAGGGCGACGGGGGTGAGGGTGGTGATGTGCCGCTCGGTCGACCCCACCCCGCACTGGCCATATGCATTGTCACCACACGCCAGAAGACCATCGTCGCTGAAACCGAATGTGGTCCCATAACCCCCTCCCCACCGGGTGACCCCCTCGCTGCCCGGGATGGGGGTGGGGGTGGTGACCTCATCGGTGTGGCCTAATCCGAGCTGACTACAATAATTTGCTCCACACCCAAACCATCCAGAGTCAGTTCTAAAGAATGAAACATCGGGTAACAGAGACACATCCAGCACGTCGCCGCTGATCCAGAATAATGCTGTCTTCGGCGCGGCACAATATAATGCTGTTGTGGCCTTGGTTCTCCGGGGCTGGCTCCGGGCTCGAGGTCTAGCCTAGCCGAGCCCGGAGCCGTCTGCCGCCCCCAGAAAAAAGAAGAGAAACGGTTCACTGTAAATCAACCAGATCGTTGAATCAACGTCTCGCGTCAGTCGTTCAACATCCCGTCAGTGCCTCTCCCGACTTGTATCATGCCCATCATGTCCGGTTGACTTTATACATCATCATAGCTGCCCTACTCCATGTCCACGTCGGCCTCCTCCTTATCCGCCTCCTTCTCGGGCCCCGCCCCCATGTCCACGTCCTCCTCCCCCGCCTCCTTCTCTCCCTCGGGTTCGGGCGGGGGAGCGTGCAACACGTCGTACCTCTCGACGATCTTGTCCCCCACGGCCTTCAGCTCCGTCATCCGGGCCCCGAGCTCCTTGAGACCCGCCTCCTCGCCCTCATCGGTGTAGAGCCAGTCCTCTACCGCTCTCAGCTGTCCCACGAAGGCCGCTCTCTCGTCCTCGGTGGTCACCTCGGAGTACTTCATCGAGAGGTCGTCCTGCATGTTGTACACGTAGCTCTCCAGGTCGTTCCGCGTGTTAAGGAGCTCCGTCTGTTGCCTATCGATGGCCGCCAGGGCCGCCTCCTCCTTGATGTAGCGCGTCACCGTCTCGGGGGCTGTCTGACGCACGGACCGCGTGACTGGCAGGGCTCGCGTCACACGCCGCGTCTTGGTGACCGACTCCTCGGTGAAGCGGGGCTCCTTCTTCTCCTTCTTCTCGGGCTTCTTCTCCTCGGGCTTCACCTCCTCGGGCTTCACCTCCTCCTTGTCGGTCTCCTCCTCGGCCTTCTCCTTCTTGCCTTCCATATCTACCTCCGCCTCCTCGGGCTCCTCCACCGGCGTCTTCACCACCTCTGTGTACGTCTCGATGACGTCCATCGAGGCCTCAACGATCTCAGCCACACCAGACCCGTCGAGACGGACCTGGACCTTCACCTTGGAGTTGTGGCCGTCGGACGTCGGCTGGACACCCGACACCGTGGCCGAGGCCAGCCACGTGGCCTTGTTGGCGGTCGGGAGGCTCTCGGCGTCGCTATAGTGCAGGTGGACGTCGAACCCGGCCTTCCTCTTGAACGACACGGCCCGGGTGAGGTCCGTGGGCCCGCCCTGGGGGAAGGCGGTGAGGTGCTCGAGCAGAGGGGAGGTGGCGGCCGCGTCGGAGGTCTGTTCGATTTCGGGGGCGGCCCCGGCCTTGGCCCACACGACCGATATGTCGTACGGTGTATACTCCTTGACGGCGACGGTCTGGCTCATCTTGAAGTGGGGGGAAAGGAAGGCCCCCTGGAGGGCCGCCCCGTTACAGATGGCCTCCTCGTTGTTGAGGGTTTGGTGCAGGGATTGGCGGTCAGGCAGGCCCAGGGCGGAGGCCAGCCCGTCGAGGATGGCGGGCATGCGGGCGGCTCCCCCGATGACCTCGAAGGCGTCGATGACGGCGATGTCGGCGATCTTGGCGGCGTCGAGGGCGCGCTGGACAACTGCCGGGATGCGGGACGTGAGGTGGGAGCACAGCTCGGCCATGTCGTCCCGGGACATCTTGAAGTGCATGTCGAGGTCGTTAATGAGGCACTCGATGTTGAGGGGGGCGTCGGTGTTGGCCGTGAGCTGCTTCCGGGCCTTCTGGACTCCCTGCAGGAGCCGGCCCATCGCCTTGGGCGACGTGTGGAGGTCCACACGGTGCTTCTCCTGGAACTTGGCGGCGAAGTGCTCGGCCAGCAGTCTGTCGTAATCTCTCCCGCCGAGGCCAGTGTCGTACGCCACACCATCCACCTGAAGGGTGGCCTTACCGTCGACGTTGGTGAGCGACATGAGGGCGACAGTCGTGGCGCTGTGTCCCATGTCAAACAGCAGCATGCGGGTGGGCTTGTCCGTCAGCTCGGGCAGCTTGCGACGAAGCCACGTCACACCGGCGGCGGCGTGCTCCGACAGCAGCTGCAGGCAGTTAAGGTCAGCGACGTCGATAGCCGCGAGCATGGCCTGGCGCTGGGTCTGGTCCCACCACCCGGGGATGGTGATGACGGTGTCCCACCTCTTGGGCACGGCGGCCTGCTTGTGGATGGCATCAGCCGTCGCGATGTCCCGAAGAGAAGTCAGGAGCATCGCCGTGACCTGCTCGGCAGAGAACACGCGGTCTTCGCCACGGTACTTGACGCAGAGGCCGACAGAGCCCTCGGGGGTGGCCGTGAGCTTGAAGGGAAGGTGCTTGGCCTCCTCCTGGACGACGGGGTCCGAGAAGTACCGCCCGATGAGCTGCTTCACGCCAAAAAAGGTGTTAAGAACCTTAGAGTTCTTACGAGAGGCAGCCTGCTCACCAATGAACCGCTGAAGGTCGTCAAACGTAACGCACGCCGGCGTCATGCGGTTGGACGCTTCATTGACGAGGATATCAACACCACGTTGTCTAGCAACACCTACAAGAAGGTTCTCCGTGCCAAAATCAATACCTAGAACTGGCATTAGGATATGTCACTTTTCTTTAGCCAAATCAATATTTCGACTCCAAAAGTCAGTCTAATTATTGACTCAATCATTGCAGGCGCCGGGTTGTCGTGGGGCGCACCACTAGCGCACGGTGAACGTTCACATAGTAATGGGGGCGTTTACAGATTAGTACAGCATGCAATTGGCACTCCCAGGAATTCAGACAGCAACATCAAACTTCGGGTAGAACGCAGTCGGCCAGCCCCGTTCATGAACTGGGGCTACAATCCGCGAGTCAGGCACATGGCGGGTGATGATTTTGGGGGCGGGGCGGGTTTCCGTGGCGTCGTACACGTGGATCTTGTTCTTTCCCTTGACGAGCATCCCGCGGGCCACACGGACCAGCTCATCCGTCTCATTCGAGTGTTTACGGCGGACATGGCCGTACAGCGCCGAGAGCTGGTTGGAGCGGTATGTGCAGGCGGCGAGGGGGCAGAAGAAGGGCTTGTCGCCGGTGTGAGTCATCGCATGAATGTCCAGCGTGTGCTTGTTCAGGAAACATTTCCCGCAGAATTCACACTCATGCGGCCGAGGACGATTGTCTGACGCAGTTGGACGGCCGCGTGGCGCTCTGAAGTTGCCGTTTAGCGGGTTTGTGTCTAGAATTGGGGGATTGACAGCAATTGAAACCGCTGCACTGTTTGGAGCGGCTAAATTTGGGAATATTCCCGTTGGTTCTGCCTTAATCGCAGACTCCTCCGACGGATGGCCGATCTCTGCCATAATGCTGAAAAGTCATTTAAAGAATGCGAGAATAAAAAAGAGGACAAAGGCTACTGGGAGGGCCAGTCAGCAAACGAATCAGAAGTCCGGCAGCTGCTTGCTCCATGTCAGGGCGGCCATGGGCCCGTTCGGCAGCTCCCCGTAGTGGACCCGGACCTTCTGGCCCCGCCCCACGGACTCGACGGCCTCACTGATGACGCCCGTCCGCAACGCAGTGACGAAAACCCACATCCGGACCCTGGGGGTGAGTTTCTTGAACACCGCGGAGGTCTGGGGAAGTTGTTTGAGGAGCTGGGTGAAGGTGAACTGCCCATCGTGGGCCTTGACCACAAGAAACACTGTTCGAAGGAGACCTGACAGCGTGTCGCCGCTGATCTCAAAGGCACCTCCCTGCCGCGTGCAGTTATCGCACTTCCCGCATCGGAACGACGCGTCGTATCCAAAATGGCGCAACATGATTTCGTTTCGACACATGACGGTGTTGAAGGCATACCAGATGGCCTCGTACAAGTGGCGCCGCTTGATGTCTGCGGCCGAGTGGCCCGCCTGCAGGACGAGCTCCATGATGGTCTTCTGGCTCCACTTGAACAACACGATGCACTCTGCTGGCGCCCCATCCCGCCCCGCACGCCCCGCTGCCTGGTAATACGCGGCGATGCTGGCCGACATGCCCACATGCAGCACGAACCTGACATCAGGCCTGTCAATCCCCATCCCAAAGGCGGTGGTGGCGCACACGACGTCTGTCGCCCCGTCGCCCCAGGCCTTCTGGACGGCATCGCGCGCCTCCGGCCTCATCCCCGCGTGGTATGCCCGGGCCCGCAGCCCCACACTGGTCACGGCGTCGGCCGCCTTCTCGGCCTCGGCCTTGGACATGCAGTAGATAATCCCCCGCGCCCCCCTGAATCGGGCCCGGACGATCCCCGCCGCCTGCCCGTGCGGGTCGGCCTCGGCCTTGATAACGCTGAACACCAAGTTCTCCCTATAAAGCGGGCCCTCGATGTCGACGTAGTCCGGCCGCATCCCCAGGATCTCCAGCACGTTGGCCTTTGTCCGGGGGGCTGCTGTGGCGGTTAACGCCGTCAGCGGCACCCCAGGGTAACTGGTCTGTAGCTTGGCCAGCTCCATGTAGTCGTGGCGGAAATCATGCCCCCAAGCCGATACACAATTGCCGAGCACTGTCGGACGCGAAGCCTGCTGCACCCTGCCGTCGTTGCCGCGGCGCGCCCGGCGCGTCACAATGAAGCCGTGCGGCATGGTCACGCACCATGTGCGGCCGATGTACGGCACGCTCGTGACGCCCGTCCCCACGTCGACCGTCGGCTCGGCGTGAGACGGGTTGTCCGTGTAGCAAACTTTCCACGACGTGTGGTTCGCGACGACCGCCTTGCCGTCGATGAACCCGCGGTGCGCGCCCGCCACGTACTCCGGGGTGAAATGCACCGAGTAGCCGGCATGGAGCATAAGGCGCACAAGCTCGTCGCGGAAGCGCGCCGACGACGTCCATATCGTGTTGCAGTCACCCACCTCGGAGGTCCGGTGCGGCGAGGCGGGTGTGGCGAGGCGCAGCCCGCCGATGACCGCACGGCTCAGCCGAATGGTCAGCCGCCAGCACCACCACGGCAACCACTTGGCCGACTTGATGCCCTCGTCGGCAAGGTTTGACGACCGCCACGAGGCCGTCTCCACAACCGTCCCCTCCTTCGAGACCGGTCGGGACGACCGCGAGGAGCCGCTGTACTTGGGCGAGTACTCGTGGTCGAACAGCTCGAACCAGACGGGGTTGGAGATGCGATACTCGTAGCGTGGCCCGGACTCGACCGTCCGCGAGAAGTCGCGGCCGGCCTCGAGCTGCAGCACCAGAAGGCGCTCGCTCAGCCACACGTCGTCGACATGCTTGACGGGCCTGCAGATGATGGCGTTGCCGTCGTACTTGAGGTGGCCGTTGCCGAGCCAATACCCAAGGAACTCCATGAAGGCAATCTGCTTGGCCGGCGAGTCCAGCTTCAGCTTGGCAGCACACCACAGCGTGTCCTCGGCGCCGGCCAGGCCGCCCTCGGCGCGCGACAAGAACTTAACGATACTTTGCTCAGAGCGAGCGGCGATGTCACCGGCCTTCACCTTGGCAAACGGCTTTGACTGCCACTCGGTCACGCCAGACTTCGTGCGGTGGCCCGAACGCACGTACATGTCGTGCTCCGCCGTCACCTGTAGCGACAAGCGCGACGAACGCAGGCTCTCGCCCTCATCCGTCACCACCCGGCCCCACTCATCAGCGTCGGTCCTCCAGCGCCGAGCCTCCTGGGCCGACGTGAAGCTCAGCAGTTGCTGGTCGCGGGCGTCGTTGATGACAAGCGCGCTGGGCAGCTCGTAGACGAGCTGCTGGGAGTCCTCGTCAAAGGACGCGACATGCAGGCTCTCGCCGCGGTCGCGCGCCGCCTCGAACTCGTTGAGGAAGAGGAAGCCGCGGTCAGTCAGGATCTGGTGCTCCTCTGAGACGCAATGGGCCTCATCGACGGCGAACAGCGCGAGTTGGCTCCTCCTGTGCAGTGCGTCGAACCTCTCCATAAACCTGGGACTGAGGATGCTCTCGGGCGTGATGTAGAGAAAGGAAAGAGCCGGGGGATCACCAGTGAGGTGCTCAAAGGCAAGGGCGCGGTCCTCGTCGGTCTCGGATGAGGAATAGACCATGGCGGGAATGCCCATGCGGCGGAGAGCGGCGACCTGGTCGTGCATCAAGGAGATGAGAGGTGATACCACAATGCAGATGCCCTCTCGCGCGAGACCGGCCAGCTGGAAGCAGAGTGACTTTCCACCGCCGGTGGGCATGATAACGAGGGCGTCGCCACCATTTGCCACGTGCTGGATGATCTCTAGCTGGCCCTTGCGGAAATCTGGGTGAGGTTTGAAGAGAATTGCTCATACCGTCAAGTTTGAAGCGAGATTTCAGAATCTCCCGCAGCGTCTCAGGCTTAACAGCTTGACACTCCTTCGGCAACGGCTTTGTAAAGCTTAACGGTTGCATGCTTTGTCGCCGGAGAAATTTGGTCGGCTATAAACAGGCCCAGTCCCAGTCCAAACACCGACGAGATGGTCACCAAGTGGAGATACCTGCTGGCTGACCATTTGTTTTGTTTCCGTGTTTTCCACAACAAAGTTGCAAGCACTGCCACTCTGCCGATGAACGCAGAACCTGAGTGCTTCTCGGCGCAGGGATCCCTAGACCTGACGGCAGCTAGCGATTTATCTCAGTGATACCATTCCCACCCCCGCCTCAATCCAAGTCAATCACATCATCGCCATCGTCATCATTGGCCGGCGATGCAGCTCCACACACCGCCCCCTTCCCCACGTCCCCGGCATCCACATCAGTCACGGCCTTAGCCTGTGCTGCCCGTGCCGCGCCACTCGACGATCTCAACGGGTACCACGACAGAGCGAAGCATCGACATTCCCCGCACTGGAACACACCAAGGGTGAAGGCCCGATCATCGCACACGGCCGCGTTCATGTGGTAGATCTGAGCGATAGGGATGTCAGTCACCTTCCCACACTGGCGACACGACGGCATGCCATCGACGGGGGCGTCGGGCAGGAGGGTGCTGGGTTGGGGCCAGTCCGGATACCCCAACAATCGGTCGAACGGCCCGAGGTAGCAGTCTACCGTCGGTTTGATTCTGCGGTCCTTGGCGCGCTTGGCCTGCTTCACCCCATCACACGCCAAGGAGATATATGGATAAAACTTACGGACCTGGGCCGCCCGGCCATCAGAGATCTGGCGACACGTTGCCCCGTGCCGGATGGGCATGTCAGGAAAGTCGGGGAACGCGAAGAGCTGCGTTATCAGCCGGTTGGGGTGGGACGGGGCTGGGCGCGACTTCAGCATGTAAACGTGGTCGTATGCCGGCGCCGGGACCACTTGGATGCAGGAGAACTCGTGCCGCTCGTACGAGGCGTGCGCCTTGGTGTTGTAGTCTGGACAGAGGAACACCTGCAACAGACGTCGGGAGTCGTTCATCTCGTCGGGCTTGGCGTCACATGGCTCGGTGAACTGAACCCCGTCTAGTTTGAACACGGGTGGCGTGTGGCCACCCAGCAGCCCTATCGCTGTATCCACGGCCGGGTCACACAGTGCGGCCGTCCTATCCAGCCAATCGAGGTCAACCTGCATGATGAAGGCCAGGTCCGCCGAGCAGCACCTACACGCGGGGATGTCGGCCTCCGTACCCATGCGGTAGGGGTATCCGCCATACCTACTCTTGTTGCACACCCGCTCATTAGGCTGGGCGATGGTGTGGTGGCGGATGGCGAGCCGCGCGTCAGACCAGTCAAAGGCCGTCTTGCTCAGGCCCTTCAGGTGGCCAATGTACGCCTCATGTGTCGCTATGAGTGTCAACAGGACTGACTCCTCCAGCTGTTGGGCTGTCTTGGCGCCGTCTTTCTTTCCTGTCGATTTGGTCACAGGACGCCTGGTTTCAGCGGACTTCTCGCTATCCTGAGACTCTGCAGCCATGGTGACTGCCCGTTTAGGGCGTCCATTGTTGTTATAGAGTTGCGCAGGCGGATGTGAAGCTGTTATGTCCTCGCGTTCGCTGGATTTTGCACTACTCAACAGTTTGCCCTTGGGTCTCGTCTTCAGTCCCTTTGGACCCTTGGCTGACCTACCAGCACCAGCGAAATCCTCCTCAAGCGCGAATAGCTGTTGGCTGTTCATCAGCACTGCCCAAAACGCGGGGTTTCGCCGAGTTTGTCTCGTGTCTACTAAATCGACTATCCGGCTTGATTCGTGTTTGCCAAGGGGACATCGCAACGCACTGTATTGATGCCGTGGAGTTGCTCCCCCGGGATTGGCACCGACAACCGGCAACGAACACCGGATTCAGCGCTTCATGCATGCTTTATTTAACGGCCACACCCTCCTCACCAATTGAGCGTTACGAGCCGGATCTCGGCCTTGGTGAACACCCTCATCGGCGGCCCCCAGCTCCCCGTCCCTGCCCCGACAATCAGCGTCGTCCCGCGGGCCAGACGGTACAGGCCGTGGATGAAGCGGTACCGCATCATCACCGCGAACCGGAAGGGCCAGAACTGCCCGTTGTGGGTGTGTCCGGAAAGAATGACCTTCACGTTGGGGTGAGCATCGACGGCATCGAGGCCGGTGGGCTGGTGCTGCAGCCAGACGACGGGCTTGGGCGGGAGGGCGTCAACGGCACACAGCGCAGCCTTCTGGTCACAGCTGGTGGTGCCCTTCCCACGGAAGTCGTGAACCCCGGCGACAATAACCGGCCCGAGGTCGACGGCGTCGTTGGCGAGCACGTTGACGTTAGTAACATCCTTCATGCAAGATACCCACTCATCGGCCATGAATAACAGATCGTGGTTCCCCGAGCAGGCCACCAGCCCGCCCTTAAGCTTGGGCCGGAGCTTGTTGAGCGCGGGGGCGACAGGCTTGAAGGCGTCGAGATCGTTATCGTTGATGTCGCCCGAGATGGCAATGACGTCCGGTTCCAACGCGTTCACCTGGCCCGCGAGCCGCTCCATCCACGCGCGGCCCCTCATCATCCCGAGGTGAAGATCAGTGAGGTGTGCGATGGTCAACGATGATGCGGGGAGGGTCTCGGTAGCGTGCACAGGCGCAAAGTCGTCACGGGCGTCGGGTGGGCTCTTTGTGTCATGTACAGACCTCTCGGCGACCGATACGGTGTCCCGCACCACGAAGGGAGCCCGAAGTCCGAGATACAGGGCCAACCCGACCCCAGCAAAGGCCACCCCCAGCCCCAAAATGGCCAGACCAGCGGGCAGGTACGGCGGGGTGAGGCGGTGGACGATGAGCCACTGGATGGGCAGGGAAAGTGCCTCGAGCAGGTACAGGGGCAGAGCGTGGATCGCCATTGTCGCTGAGACGCCAAAGACCACCATACCGCCGACGGTGACAAGCCGGACGATGCCAGTCTTGCTGGATGACAAGAGGGGTATGAAAAACGAAAGAGGAAATACGATAGACACCAGAAACCCGACGCACACAGCCCCGATCGACGCGATCCACCACCATTGTCGGACAACAGAGGCGAGCGACGCGGCTATGACGAACTGTCCAGCCACTAGAGTGTTGACGATGGTCGCCATCGTGATCATGACGGTTAAACCGACGCTGACGAAGCCGATGGCCGCAATTGGGGAAACACCAGCCGATTGAATGTGTGCTAGCGGCTTAAAGAAACGCGGTGGCATCTGTGTGAGTTACCTGATGGCAAATAACGGCGCCCCGTGGGTGGGCGTATCGCGACATAGCCCATGGTTAAGGATTACGCCGCGATGAGAGCGGATCACGCCGTTTCGGAGACGTACACAAACTAGGGGACGGGTCGAGAGTCTTCCTCCTGTAAATAAGAAATGGACATCGGACATCTGAAACCCGTAGCACATTGCAATTATTACGTTGATGGCAATATATTCACTACTTATTTGGAACGAGTCAATTATTTGATTATTTGTTGCGAGCGCCGAGTGATAAATGGACAGCATAGTCGGGTATACTTACAGAGGCTCAAGCATACCTGGTCAAAAATAGTTCGGTTCGATTTAATTCAACACGAGAATTGATGTCAGGGAGCGAGGAATCCGAGTCGTTCTTTGCTGTGCTGGGGCTTCCGGTTGATGTAGACGACGACGCGTTGATTCGCAAGACGTTTTACAAGTTGAGTCGTCAGTCGCATCCCGACAAGTTTCTTGATCCCATTGAGCGCGAGGAGGCAAGCAAGCGGCAGATGAACATCAATGAGGCGTTCACCGTTCTCAAAGAGAAGGATACGCGCGATCGGTACCGCCAGCAGCTGCTCAACCCGCGCCTAGTGACGGCCGGTGTGGATAGCCGAATGACTATAGTCTACAGCGTCCGTGAGTCGGTCCATCTCGACGACAAGACGGCACGGGAGAAGGAGGAGATGATGGCGCGGTGGATCCGGACCCAGTTCCTCACGCCGCGGAAGTTCTCGGCCCGACGCACCGAGCTGCACACGGGCTCGGAGGTTCTCAAGGGCGAGAAGGTGTTCACCGTGCTCAAAGTGACGATGCGTTGGCGGTTTATCGTGACGATCAACGGGCACGTGGACCGCACCCCCGTCGGCCAGTCCAAGACGGCCATGACTTACGATGAGATGCCCTTCCTCGTCCCCATCTCAGACTCAGGGGGGAATGGAGTGGCGCGCGCCTTCCCGTCCTACCCCGCAGCACCGACGACGACGGGACCGGAGGCCGATGCGTATGCGGAGCGGAAGGCCACTGTTGGGCGGATCTATGCGGGGCTGTCGTGTGATGATATTGACGCCATCATCCACGACGCGACAGAGGACGACACGATGGAGGAGGCGGGCACCGTGGACGTTAACTCGTTCCCGGTGATTATGAAGATCCTCAAGGGCCGCTTTGACGTCGAGCAGGACCTCAAACGTCTCGTCAAGGAGACTGCGACGGAGCGTTTCACAACAATCCACCCAGGAGTGACAGTGACGTCCCGCAGCGTGGTCGTCGACGACAAGGAGTCTGACATGCTCGGTCTGGAGCCTCTTCAGTTCCGTATTCCCATCGCACTCACTCAATACACGTACAAACGGACGCGTTATGATATCATGGTTAACCTGGCGACTGGCGAGATGGCGGGCGGCAGACCATACAGCAAGGTCAAGAAGGCACTCGCGGACGCCGGCGTGAGGGTGGCGAAGGTCGGGCTAAAGGTCGGGCGGGGTGTCGCCAGCAGGGTCGTGGGCAGCATGATCGAGATGCCGGAGGAGGAGGAAGAGGCGACGTCGGTCGAGGAGGAGCCGGAGGAGTGAGGGCGCTGGCTTGGAGGTACTGCGTCTCACAACAGCGCAGTGCAAACGAATAAACCCGCGGATTCCTTTCTTTGTTTAACGACTCTGGAAAAGTGAGTCACGAGTGAGAAAAAAAGAAAGGCATGGTTTTCGACGACGTTGAGAAGGTCAAGGACTATACGACGTTTGCCGCCTTCGAGGAGGAGATCCTGAAGCGGTGGGAGGAGGAAGACACCTTCGCGGAGAGCCTCCGCAGGTCTGAGGCCGAGGATCGCCCGACATACAGCTTCTATGACGGCCCTCCGTTCGCCACTGGCCTCCCTCACTACGGCCATTTGCTTGCTGGCACGATCAAGGATGTTGTGACCCGTTACTATCACATGACTGGCCACCACGTGCCTCGCCGCTTTGGCTGGGATTGCCACGGTCTTCCCGTGGAGTTCATCATCGACGAAGAGCTCGCCGCTGAGGGCCGGAGCACCGCCCCCAAGGACATCGTCAACGACGTCGGTATCGCGAACTATAACGACCGTTGCCGTGGCATTGTCATGCGCTACTCCAAGCAGTGGGAGGAAACCGTCAAGCGGTGCGGCCGCTGGATCGACTTCACCAACGACTACAAGACGATGGATGTCACCTTCATGGAATCTGTCTGGTGGGTGTTCAGCCAGCTGTTTGACCAGGGCCGTGTGTACCAAGGCTGCCGCGTGATGCCGTTCAGCACCAAGTGTGCGACACCCCTCTCGAACATGGAGTCCAACATGGACTACAGGGACGTGCAGGACCCCGCCGTCGTCATCAACTTCCCCGCTACGGGCGACAAGGCCGTCGAGCTCGGCATCGAAGGCGCCATGTTCGTCGCCTGGACCACTACCCCCTGGACACTTCCCTCTAACCTCGCCCTGTGTGTCAACCCTAAGGGGAAGTACGTCCTCGTCGAGTCCATCGAGTCTGGGGCACGGCACATCATCATGGAGAGCAGAATCACCGAACTGTACCCCGCGGGCAAGAAGAAGGGCAAGAAGGCCAAGGCTACGCCTCTCAAGTACACCGTCATCAAGTCCTTCACCGGCGCGGAGCTCGGCGGCGTCACCTACACCCCTCTGCTGCCGTACTTCGTCGAGTGGGCCGGACGCGGCGCATTCCAGGTCCTCGTTGACGACTACGTCACCGACGACTCTGGCACGGGTGTCGTCCACCAGGCTCCCTTCTTTGGCGAGGACGATCACCGCGTGTGTCTCGCTGCCGGCATGATCCAGGCCGACGGACCCATGGTCTGTCCCGTCGACGACACGGGATGCTTCGACGAGTCCGTCGACGTGGACCTCGAGTGGGGCCCCGCCAAGCTGTCCCTCACTGGCCGTTACGTCAAGGAGTGCGACGCCGACATCATCAGCTACCTGCGGGAGGCCGGCCGCGTGATCTCGCACGGCACCGTCACCCATTCATACCCCCACTGCTGGAGGTCCCACACGCCCCTGATCCAGAAGGCACTGCCCTGCTGGTTCATCAGAATCGACGATGAGCTCAAGAAGACCATGCTCGAGCTCAACAGCGTCACCGTCAATGAGGACGGCACCGAGGAGCGCGAGATGCGCTGGGTCCCTGAGTTTGTCCAGACCAAGCGCTTCCACCAATGGCTAGCCAACGCCCGGGACTGGAACGTCTCCAGGAACCGCTTCTGGGGCACCCCCATCCCCATCTGGCAGTCCGAGGACGGCACCCAGACCAAGGTCATCGGCTCCAGGGAGGAGCTCGCCCGCCTCGCCCTCGAGCTGTCCCCCACCGATCCCGTGCCCGACCTCCACCGGGACAGCGTCGACCACCTCACCATCGCCGACCCCCGCGGGCCCGAGTACCCGCCCATGCACCGCATCCCCGAGGTGCTCGACTGGTTCGTCACCCGTACCTTACCCTACCTTACCCAGCTGGTTCGAGTCTGGCAGTATGCCGTACGCTCAACTCCATTACCCCTTCGAGAACAAGGAGGTCTTCGAGAAGTCCTTCCCCGCCAACTTCATCGCTGAGGGTCTGGACCAGACCCGCGGCTGGTTCTACACCCTGCTCGTGCTCTCGGCTGCCCTCAAGAAGAAGGCCCCCTTCCGTAACCTCATCATCAACGGCCTGGTCCTCGCCGAGGACGGCAAGAAGATGTCCAAATCCCTCCGTAACTACGCTCCCCCCACGGACGTCATTGACCGCTACGGCGCCGACTCTGTGCGACTCTACCTCATCAACTCCCCCGTGGTCCGCGCGGAGAGCCTCAAGTTCAACGAGGGCGAGCTCCGCAACATCCCCGGTGACGTCATGTCGCCGCTCTACAACATTTTCCGATTCTTTGTCACCGAGGCCAACCACTCGGGCGTGACCCCCCTGGTCGACTCCGTCGGGCTCCCCGCCACCCCCTCGACAAACCTCGTCGACCGCTGGATCATCGCAGGCATCAAGGAGCTCGTCGCCTTCGTCCGCGTGGAGATGGAGGGCTACAGACTCTTTACGGTGGTCCCGACGCTGGTCAAGTTCATCGACCAGCTCGCTAACCGCTTCCTCCGTCTTAACAGGCGCCGTATGAAGGGTGGGGAAGGGCCCGAGGAGCAGGCCCACGCCCTCACCGCCCTCTACTCGGTGCTGCTCCAGCTGTGTGTCGCCCTCGCGCCCTTCACACCCTTCATCGTCGAGAAGCTGTACGCCACCCTTTCCACCGCGCTGCCCGACGGCCACCCCATGAAGGACACCTCCGTCCACCTCCTACCTTACCCTACCCTACCCGCCCCCACCAAGGAGGACATCGCACTCGTCGACACTGTCGCCCCCATGCTCAAGGTCATCGACCTCGGCCGCGCGGCACGCGACAAGCAGGGTATCGGCATCAAGACGCCACTCAGGACAATGGTAGTCACGTCTCACAACGCCGCCAAGCTCGCCGCCGTCGCCCAGCTCCGCCGCTACGTCATGGACGAGCTCAACGTCCTCGAGGTGGTCATCCCCGAGACCAAGCCCGACTACGTCACCCTCACCGCCCAGCCTAACTACGAGCAGCTCAGGCTCCGCGATCCGCCCCTCGGCGCTGACCTGAGGCACGTGCGGGCTGGATGCACCAAGATGAGCCACGACGAGGTCATGCAGCTCGTCGAGGAGGGCCACACTGAGTTCAACGGCGTGCGCGTGTCCGTCGATGAGGTCAAGGTTGTGTACAAGTTCGACGCCGCCAAGGCCACCGGACTCTGTGCCTACAGTGACCAGGACTTCCTCATCGCTTTGGACACCACCATGGACGACGAGCTGCTCGCCATGGCGCTCACCCGCAAGCTCACCAGCACGGTCCAGAAGCTGCGGAAGGACGCGCGGCTTCAGCGGTCGGATAAGGTCGACGTTGCTGTCGTGGGTGGCGAGTTCGACGTCGATGAGGTCGCCAAGCAGCTGTCACAGGTGGTGCTGACTGAGGCGCCGGCCGAGGAGGCGCTGCAGAGCGACTCGCTAGACATCGGCGATGTGACGTACACGGTCGCTATCTACAAGAAGGAATAAACGGGACATGAATGGGTAAGGTAAGGTAGCTGCGTGTAATTTATCGTTCCCTTGATGCTCTCCTATCAGTCAACCCCCATCTTCACGCGGACCTGGCGGCGCGGGTCGGGGCGGCCGGACGTCAGGTAGCTGCGGCATCGACGGCGGACGTATCCCCGTCGCCCGACCTACCGGCTTCAACACTCGTCTGCCCGGCCTGAGTCTGCTATTGTCGACCGTCCTCGGCCCAGTCGGCGGAAGAGGCACCTTATCGAATTCCACAGGCCTTGCCGGAGTCCAGAACCCGGGGGACGCCGCGTCGGGTGGCATTATATCAGATATGTTGGATATGTTGTCTGGAACGCCATCAGATGGCGGGCGGTCGGGCACGGGGTGGGGGGGTGGCCCTGTGGGGCGTTGGGAAGCGGGGTTAATGGTGGGGGTGGGGGTTAGGGGTGGGTCGGCAGTGGTGGACGACGCCTCACTTGTCGACGTGTCACTTCTGGTGTCGGTGTCTGTTTCGGTCTCACTATCAGTCTCCACTTCCTGATGTCCCCCCATCCTGTCCACCACTGTGCTGTAGAACGACTCGAGAGCATTGATATGGGACTCTGGCAAGGTGCCGACCACAGACGATCCGCGATGCCCCAACAATCCTGACCTGATGGCACTGGCGGCGAGACGGGCCACCCAACGTGGGGTCGCCCCGAAGACAGCCGCCCGTGCGACCCGCATTAATGATGGGTGCAGTGCGGGGCTGGGACGGGTGGCTGTGGATGATTGGAACGCATGATGCAGGGCCACCGTGCCCGCCCCCACACGAAGACGACGGATGATGGAGACGACAGAGGCCTCGCCCCCCGCGGGATACTGCAGCACGGCGTCCGGGAACGCGTGTGGCAGGCCCCGGATGGCGGGGGTGCGTGTCAGTCCTTCACCCACATGGAAGAGCTCGACAGGCGCCCCGGTGGACGGAAAGAGGACGGCAGACGTCGAAAGGTAGCCGGGGAGGGTCGTCACGCGATGGTTGTACCCTATGAGCTCTGTAGCGTTGAGGGCCTGCATGATGTCGTTGCAGTCGGTGCCTCGCTGCCTGTTGGTCTCATCGAGGACGGAATGAACCGTGTAGGCCGTCATGTTCATGTCCAGAGTCGTGCGGAGGGCCTTAAGGTCCGTCCCGATGTTCCCAGCATGATCAGCAAGAAATCGCGAGAGGATGTAGGTCGTTGTGAACCAAGGCGCATACGAGGCAGGCACGGCCCCTGACACAAACACGCAAATGACCTCGCGGACCATCAGACAGTAGCAGTGGACACGCATGAACTCAACATGGGTCGCATTCCTGGGTAAGCTACGCAGCGAAAGGCATACTTGTTGAAAAACTGAAGTGTTGTTGACACAAATTGGCCTAGGGCATCGATATCCAATTGTTCCCGATCTGGTAGGGTATATTTCGTTAGTATCTGTCCAGATGCAGTGTAAATGTATGCCCCGACAGTTTCCAGGCGCATGGCCTGCAATTTTCAGAGCTGCTAAATCTGTTTTTGATGATCAAAACTTTCGCTAATGTACACCGAAAATGGGTTGGTGACCACTTCCAGGGCCATATAACCCTCTGTTTTGGGGCTGCATAATACGACTCGAAAACTGTCGTTTCAAAAACGAGCCTTGTTAACTGCAAATCGTGATGCACGGTATCAAATAAGTCGTTTTCTCCAACAAATTCGCGCGTAAGTTGGATAGAACCACCGAAAGTGGCAGCCGACCGTCTAACGCGGTGGCCCATCTTGTCAAGCCATACGAGCAGAGCAAGGTCGAGTTTGAGGGCTGTAGCTTGTACTATGACGACAACGACGTCTCCTCGGACGACACGAGCGGCGGGACTTACCTGAGGAGCTGAGGGAGGAGCTGACGGACGCTGTGGGCGGGATGAAGCGCGGGCCAGCCCCACAGGGCGTCACGGAGTAGGCGGGGGTGAACTTATGAAGTACCAGAAGTTTAAAACAAAGCGTCTTAGTCTGTTCCCGAGACATCTGACACTGCTCAATGGCGTCAAGCCGTCGCTGCAGACGCTGTACGGTGACGACGCCCCCGACGTCAAGGAGGCCGCCGAGGCCGGACTCAAGTTCCGTTGAATACCAGGGAGTGTCTCCGTCAAAACTAAACACCATCGGCCCTCACGTCGTGGTCCTACAGCGTCGACGCGTGGCGTGACGCGGCCCTGTTGATAGGCACCACCGCCCCTGTCCAGGGCCCCAAGCCCCGGGCATGGGCGGCGGCCCGCATCGCCGGTAGACCCGGTCACTCTGGCCCGGGAATGCCCGCCGGCCGCGCTGTCCCTGGTGTTCACGGCCGCCGTCGTGTCCGAGTGTGTCGACACGGCGTGGTCGGTGACTGGGGCGGTGATGGCCATCAACCGTCTCACATTGTAGACGAGCGGTGATTGGCTATTTTTTGTTGAGTTCTCTAAACAATTTTATGAGTCTTTTCTGATCCCAGAATTGCGCGGATTTATAGGGTCATTTACAACGGCAGCAATATGCACTCATCTCAGTACAGGCCTCCCCACAGTCCCCCTCGCTGGACACCCCACTCACTCCGATATTCCCCACTCTTCTATAAACCATCCCACTCAGAATTGTCTTGCGATGCTTAGAACGCCGTCTGGGGCCTGGGGTCGTGCAGTTCGTGCGTCATGAGCGTGCTGCGGATGTCGTGGATTTTGTTGACATCGAGATTGGGTAACTGCACCCGTTTTGGGAGTCAAACCTTCGAAAAGCATGAAATCGAACCAGATTGCTCTGATACTGACAATTTTCATCCTTGGCGTTGCCGCATCACCAGCCACGGGCGTTGATCAAACGGATCCGACTGACAACCCCATAGCGCAGTACTTTCCCTTCTTTGTCCTAGGAATGATGGCCCTGACGTTCTTCTTCCCGGTGATAATCGTTGTATTTTACTTGCCCTGCATTATAGTCTTCATTGCCGTCTTCATGGTCCTCACCGGTAGCGGTATCGTCCTCGGGGTTGCAACCTCGGTGAATACCTCTCTCATCCGCGGGTCACAGCGAGGTGGCTACCTCAACCGCCACAATGCCCCGCCACTAACGCATGATGGCTTCACAGAGCCCCAGAGTGCCCCTCATTGTGAGCCCACCCCGAACGCCTGCCCCCAATCTCCGTATGCCCCCCAAGTCTACCCCCAGCCCCAGGCCACATACTCTTACCCGAACGTCGTCAACTACGAGCCAAACGCTGCCTCAGACGCGCCCCTCCGGACCGAGCCCTCCTACTTCCCAGCCATTGGCCCGCAGTGAGAGTGAACAATGTGGACTGGGCCGCATGTAGCAAGCAGCAAGTGTAAATACCTCTGTAAATCGGGGCACCGTAGGAAGTCGGTCGAGGAAGTCGAGTCGAGTCGAGTTTGTGCTCCCCTCCCCACAAGCTCGAGTAATTCGGCACCAAAGAAGGGAACTGCTGTGATCAACCCCGCCAGTTGCAGAGTTTGTTAGTCTAGTTTACATAAATCGAACGAACTTAATAGTGCACGCAG
>PPCM01000840.1_pt1 | contig 18578 bp, 14 predicted proteins | sample 1555541 | NCBI WGS metagenome assembly PPCM01 (sample SAMN05284479, study PRJNA326546) | Marine sediment metagenome, whole genome shotgun sequencing project. | isolation source: marine sediment | place: Germany: Wadden Sea | collected 2012-09-05 | reverse complement strand
GAGGAAGCCGCGGTCGTTGAGGTACTCGCGGAGGTGGCCGATGATGCGGGAGCGGGCACGCATGGTGTCACGGACCTTGGGGTGCATGATGAGATCGAGGTAACGCTGGCGATAGCGCGTCTCCTTGTCCTTGAGTTGACGGGGGACCATCTGCAGGCAGGGGGTGAGAACAGTCATGTCGGTAAGGAAGAGAGAGAGCTGGCCACGCTTGGAGCGGCCAATCTCACCAACACAGCCGACGATGTCACCACGGCGGACACCGGCGTGGAACTCGGGGAAGGGGGTCTCCTCCTTGGTCCAGGCACGCGCACTGGCGAAGATCTGGAGAACACCAGTGTCAGCGGGGCCGTTGGGGGCACCAGCACCGGGAGCGAAGTTGTCGCCGTGCAGATCGTAGAAGGCAAGCTTGCCCTGGCCACGCTTGGCCATGATACGGCCAGCAACGTAGAAAGTCTTGTTCTCAACGGTCTGGCCAACCTCGAGGTAGGTGAAGCCCTCCTCACGGGCCTCCTCCTCAACATCCTCAGCAGCACGGTACTGGTGAAGAAGGGCAGGGATCGGGACAAGCTCGCGAGTCTCACCCTCCACCTGAACAGGGAACTTGTGGGGATAGGGCTCAACACCGGCCTCAGTCTTCTGCTTCACCTGCGCAATGCGGTTCTCGCGATACTGCCAGGGGTTCTCCTCTGGCTCCTCGGGCTTAGCAGCAGCTACAACCTTGTTCTTGGACATGATCACGATCAGAGTACCTGTTCGAATTATATTTTCAGCGTTGTTAAATAGGATCATAATCATGTTTATAGCGTTGGTCCTGGTTTGTCCTTGCCTAACATTGAGGTGATTTCTCTTGAATCTCAGTATCTCTTTTCAATCCAGGGGTATATTCAGAATGTTGTAACTGGGATTCTCGGATGATTTGTTGATGTCGGTCGCCTAGGTTTTGATTTGTCAAAAAATCGTTTGGGGAAAGTGTTTTATCTCTATTAAAGATGTCAACTACGCGACGAGCACACCTAGAACACGCCACAGGGCTCGTACGGGAAAACTGTAAATTGTCTCAAAGTCGAGTGAGTCTCACCACAAACCAATGAAGTTCATTCTTCTTACCCTCTTCGCGGTAGCTATCCTTGCTTCGCCGATTGACGATCTTGGGATTGGCCTTCACTATGGTATGCCTAAGATTGCTAACGGCCACAAGCCTATCCCAGTTATGGAAGAGTTCTGTCATGGTATGGATGGGACGACCGGTGAGCTTAAGGACCAGATCATTGATCCTTCCTGGAACAGCCACCACACGTTTGTGGCCGGCTATCTTGCCGAGAAGCCCACGTTCGACGTCCCTGACGAGCTGACTGTCACTGCCAACTCCCAGAGCACCACCGACATTGGCACCACGTTCTACGACACCTTCGAGGAGTACGCCTCCCACGAGCACGCCTCTGGTGTTGTTGTGCACAACGGCACGGCCCACAAGGCCGAGGCTGACGTGATCAAGAACAAGCTCAAGTCTGGCCACTACTTCCTCTCGTACAACAAGGCCGACTGGTACCTCTTCAACTCCCGCCACTGCGCCTCCATCCTCCTTGCTCTCCGTTACCTGAACCCCGACTTCAAGCAGATGGTGACTTCCCTCCCCGCCACCGTCTCGGATGCCGAGGACCAGGCCCTCTACAACAAGCTTGTGGAGCGCTACGGCTCCAACCTGCTCTCTGGCGGCCAGTTCGGCGTTGGCGTGCACATGGACGTCTTTGTGAACAAGACTTTTGTCTCCAAGAAGGGCAAGTCCTTTGTCGATGCCCAAGTCGCCAAGCTTTACCACAAGATCTTCTTCAAAATCAACCCCGGGCCCTACAACTCGTCCGACAGCATCAAGATCGACGAGTCCTTCACCAACCACACCGAGACGAGCGTGTTCTTCATCGGCGGTGACCCCAAGCTCCAGCACATCGAGACTGTTGACAAGTGGTTCGCCACTGCCTTTAGGTTCCCCGCCCTGCTCCACCACCAGCAGACGGTTACCCTCGACCAGGTTGTGTCGGGCGCTCCCAAGCATCCCATCAAGGCCACCATCGCCTACTACCTCAAGAACAAGAAGTTGCCTGTTGACCCCGTCCAGGCCTGATTGAGAGATAAATTCAGAGTGTGAGAGTCTTTGGTGTGAGTGTATTATATGCAGGGGGCAGCTGTGGCGGTCGCTCTCTCCACGATTAGGTAGTAACAAAGTCACGGTTCGATTTAGTTTTGTCAGAAATCAATGTCGACAAAGATGGACGCTGGTGAGATGAGAAGATGCGCTTCAATCGATGACGCGTTTGTCATTGAACATACTGCCGAGATCCTCAAGGGCTCAGACGTTGATGCCCTGGAGGCCGTGCTTTACGTCCAGTCCCGTGCTGGCCTCTTTGATCAGATGACCAAGACGGTTGATGCGCTTGAGAAGGCGATTCCCGCAAAGAAAAACGTCATGGCGCCCTTCTACCGTGCCATGACCATCAAGGACACAGTAGAGCGCGCCACAGCCCTTGAGGCTCTCACCACGTGCCGGGATGCACTCCGAGAGGCCATCCTCATCACCACTGATGCAGAGCTCCGCATGCAGAAGCTCTCAGACTACCTTGTGATTCAGAGCGATGATACTATCGCATGGGCTGAGATGGCCGCCGCTTACCGCAAGCACGACAGACACGACGAGGAGCGCTTCTGCTACCAGCAGATCCTCCTCGCCAACCCGAAGTCTTGGAGTGCTGCACTAGGCATCGCACGCGTCGCCAAGGGTGAGGACGCCGCTTCATACGCCCTGCTCGCAAGAAGACTCTGCCCCGACAAAACTTGCGAGCCCGTCATAAAGGCCCTCAAGGCGGCTGCTCGGAAGGCGGGTGGCGCCACGGAGAAGAAGCTTCTCAAGCTCGCCCAAAAAGAGTAAGCCGGAGGCTGTTTATAGGTGGCACTTTTTTGTCGGTCAATGATGTAGGAAACAGGATACTATGCCATTGTACATGCCGCCAGACCGCCTTTGTCGTTCAGTTTCGTTTTCATAAAAAGTTATAAACTTGTGCAGGTTTGCTTGAGAAGAACGTTTGTAAGATGGCGAAAAAGGGTGGTCAAGCAAAGAACCGGATGAACCGGAAGAAGGCCGATCAGGGCGGTCGGGACCTTGAGTTCAAGGAGGATGGCCAGGAGTACGCTACCGTTCTCCGCATGCTCGGTGACGGACGTCTTTCCGCCTACTGCCTGGACGGCAAGACTCGTACCTGCCGCATCCGTGGTAAGATCCGCAAGAAAGAATGGATCAACGTTGGTGATATCATCTTGATCTCTTTCCGTAGCGACGATTCTGAGGACGAGAAGGCTGATGTGATCATGCGCTACAAGCCCGACGAGGCCCGTGCTCTTCGCAAGTACAACGAGATCCCCTCCGAGTTCCAGCAGTCTATGGAGCGCGCTATGGCCGAGCGCGATGGCGACGAGCCTGGAGCCGCCGCTGTCGCCGACGACTATGGAATTGAGTTCGCCGAGTCTGAGCCGTCCGACATCGACGACATTTAAGCTAGCTGCCGCGGATAAACCTTTCTTGAGTAGTGGCTCTTGGCATTTTTTGTCTTGCGTTGTGGTGCTGCGTGTTGGAATTTTTGTTCAATATGTCGTTTGCGTTCGAATGGTCGATGATTGAGGAGACCATCCTCAAGCACATGAACACATCCATCATGACTCGCGTGAACGAGGAGATTGCGAAGCGCAACACACCACTGGGGAGCGATCTTGTTATTGAGAAGCTTCAACTCGGTTCCAAGCCTCCAGCGCTGGATACAGAGGAGGTCCGCGACACAGACTTCAACTCTGTCACAGTTGTGTTCAACCTACGTTACTATGGTGACGCATGGTGCCGCGTTTCGACGAGCCTCAAGTCCAACACCTTTGCAGCCACCGATACGCGCTCCAACATGATGCACGACCTTATGGGATCAACCATAGAACGGCAACAGACTCTGATGCCCCTTACAGTAACCGTATCGGGCGTCCAGATCGAGGCCCGCGTGCTTGTTTACCTTCGCCACGGCTTCCAGCCCGATGACCTGCCGAGTTTGGGCGAACGACTTGAGCACGTGTTCACCAACAAGACGTTCAACGTCGCGGTACTCGGGCGTGACGGTGACGTCAAGGAGATTGACTTTAGCGAGGGCAGGATGGTGATGGACAGCGTCACTGAGGTTACCGTCGAGATGCTCAGCAAGGACCCGCTCAAGGGCATCGCTGTGGAGACCTCCTGGGACGTCGTGCCGGGCGTGAGTCGCGGAATACGGATGGCGATCAACAAGGGACGCAGGATGTTCACGAAGAAGGTCCACCAGCTCTCGTTGCTGATCGACGAGACGGGCGCCGTGTGAGTGGGAGCCAACCTTAGATTTTAAACTTTCTACGGCCGCCCACCTGATGGAGAAGCACCACGACCAGGTTGACGAATTCAAGCCGCCGTTTAGGGTCGACCGATGAGATAATCACCACCCTCACCCCCGTCGCCCTGCCCGACGATGTCAAGGGTAGGGTTGACCGGGTGGTGATTTACCGTTGTTCAACCTTCTTCATCTCAGGCCGCCGCTGCTTCGCCTGTGGGTTCAATCGTCATGGTCAGCTGGGCATTGGGCCAGATGAAGCAACCATCTGGGCCCCCATCGAGCTGCCCGTCCCCGTGGACGACATTATCTCAAACAGGGGGATGACCATCATCCGATCGGGCAACACCCTGCTTGCGTGTGGTGACAATGGGTGTAGACAGATCTCCAACGACAGACAGCAACAGTTCACCACCCCCACCCCGCTCGACCTGCCTGGACCCGTAGTGAAGATCGTTTACTCGTGGAACTGCATATTAGTCCAGCTAACGGACGGCGCGTGGGTCGGGCAGGGCAAGTATCGCCGCGACATCTTTATCCCCGTCCCCAAGGCCGACCTCATCGACGGGGATTTTCTCCCCGGGTGGTCCCCAGTCAATGGTGTCTATGCTAAGGAGTTGAATGCCCAGAAGACTGTTGATGATGTGATGATCCTTCCTGAGCCCATCACATAATAACCAGGAATCTTACGATGGGATACATTGGCCTACCTCGGGGACACCAGGATCTCCTTCATCCACAGCCCCTAGGCGGACCACGTTACGGTGCATCGCAATCTGACCACTGTAATTCGGCCGAGAATAATCCTATTATGTCAGTCGATTTATAGTTCAAGATGCCGGAGAAAGCAGCGAAAAATGAGCAAAGAGGTTGTGTTACACTTTAGCACGTCTCAACACTTCGCAAAGAATCTTTCTCGGCAAACACAACCGGACAATGGCCCGTCAAAGGACTCAATCGGGATTGTTTCATCACTGTTGAACGAAATCATCGATAATATAGCAACGCCAGCGATGGAGGCACCGAAATCGGACAAAACTGATCCGCAAGAGCCCAATCCCACTGTATCCGAGCATCTATCGTCCGACGAGCCCCAACCTCTCCCCAACATCCGGACCGAGCCTGAGGAGCTCATCGCCGAGACCCCCGATGACCCTCCGGTGATCGAATTCGCCGACCTCGCGCCCCATCCCATCGAGCTGGCCATGTCCCAGCCCGCCTTCACCTCCACCCAGGACACCTCGGCCGCCGACGTCTTTGATGCCCCCCTCCAGCCCGTCGCCAACCCCATGCTGGCCGGCCCCACCCCTCTGACCCACTGTATCCGCGGGTCGACCCTTACCGACGTCATGGACGCTCCTCTGATGTCCTTGATGGACGCGGCGGCACTCCTTGAGGCGTATCCCGCTCACAGACTCCGGCAGAAGCACCAGAAGCAGCAGGACAGGGCGCGCGCTGCAGTGATGCTGCCCGAGAGTGTACGTCGGGCCCAGCTCCGGACAACGCGGTCCAAGGAGCCCGTGCTGTCCTCGTTCACCCTCATTGAGGGTCCTCCTCCAGGACCAGTGATGGTGAAGCCGTCGGCGGACGCGTGGAGGGCGACTAAGCGCCATACTGCGGACATAGAGGACGTTGAGGCGTAGATGGGCGCAGAAAGTTGGGGGTGTATAAATTGACTGAAAGGACGTATTGTGATACGGCCGAGTTATTGCCTGGGAAAGCACATACAGATACGAAATGGCTCCGAAATCAGGTCAAAGGCCGCAATACGGGCGGAACTTTCTTGAGAATCGATGTGGATTCCTCGTGACGACGTTTGTTTCAATTCTTTGGGATACGCCGTTTACTCAGGTCAATGAAAGGCAGCAACCGCTGTGCTCGGGACATTCAAGGCATTCTAGAGAAACAGCTAGGCATCGAAGCCTACGCTAAGGATGATTCCGAAGAGCCCAAGCAGCAACCCAGCATCTACGCGAGAAAGCTCATCCCTCTTGCCTGGCAGCTTCAAGCCGACGAGTCATCCCGCCGCAAGGACGCCAAGTCGAGCTTTGTGTACCAAATGCCGACGGCCAGCAAGGAGCTCTTCTTTGTCGGCTGGCCCCACTCCGACTCGGACTCACTCAACCCGGATAGCCTCGCCCGTGCGCTGTTTGCCAACATGCTTGACCGTGGCGTGTCTGCCGGGTCAGTGGGGCGCGTCATCCCAGTCCATTGGACGGGAGGGTCGGGATGGGACCAGGCTGTCGAGTTGATCAAAGACAGCGCCATACCCGCACTCAAGGCCCTACCTAAGGGTGAAGGTAAGGCGTCGACCCGGGTGGCCGTGGTGGTGAAGACTGCTAACTGTAACCGGTGGACCTCGGCTTCAATGCGGGATACCATTGGAGCGATGGTTGAGGGTGTGGAGAGGACGACCATCGTCGAGGACTACCACGGGCCGGACGTCGTACTTCACGTCTATGCGATCGGGGCCCACGCATTCGTCTCCGTTTGTGATTCATACACGGATCTGGAGGGATGGCGGCTCGCGAGGTGGCTGAGAGTGGCCAAGGAGAAGGCGGCGAAGGAGGGGCAGGAGTGAGGCCGTCGTGAAGACGGTAGGTCGGGGTGATCGCTGGTTTTTATCAAAGGGCATGTGTTGGGATACATAAATTCGGGCCAGGTATAGGTTTAATGGAGGTATAGGCATCGTGTGCGCCTTCATTTAACGTTAATGTCAGAGATGAAAAGTGAAATTTCGAAAACGTCTCATGGAGGCGCTGTTCCGACCGATAATACGCAATGTGCCGGACGCGTCGGCTACAATATGCGACCCGATCTCACGCATCAAGGTGATGAGCCTGGGAGAGTCAGGTGTCGGCAAATCTTGTCTCATTAAGCGATATTGCGAGAACCGCTTCCTAGATCGTTACATTTCCACCATTGGAATCGATTATGGTGTGCGGGAATGTCGTGTGGGTGGCCGTCCCGTCAAAGTCAACTTCTGGGACGCGTCTGGGCGCAAAGATTACCTCGAAATTCGAAATGAGTTCTATAAGGATGCACAATGCGTGTTACTCATGTACGACACGTCAAACAGACAGTCCTTCGCATCGCTGAACAATTGGCTCGCTGAAGCGGCCGAGTTTGGCCTGGACCAGACCAAAACAACCCTCGTGCTCATCGGCACTAAGACGGACAAGACCCGCGCAGTCAAGACCGAGGAGGGCCAGCGATGGGCCGACACCAACCGGTGCAGGTTTTTTGAAACGTCGAGTAAGTCAGGCACGGGCGTTATCGACGCCCTAGACGCAGCGTTCCTCGCCACCTGCAAGAGAGTGTGGGCAGACGAATGATGTGCAATGATATACTAGGTAAACTACGATTGAAGCGCGTGAAGCGCGTGCCGTTGGTCGCGTGCCGTCGGTCAGGGCCCTGGGGGGCCGAACTGAACCAGCATATTATAAAACGGTTGGATGTCTTTAGCGCCGCAAAACACGAGGTTATCCGAGAGATGTATCGATTGGTACGTGTTCGGCTCCTATGATCGCGCGATTCTTTTGTCGAATTTGTCGGTCGAAAACGTCGTCAATCATGTCTACCTTCGTCAAGAAGCACCTGAAAGAGGTCCAGATAACTCTTCTATCCACGAACGCTCTTGCGCTCCTCTGCTACATTGCGTTCATGCTCAAGTGGAGCGAGCACCAGCTGATTTTCCTTGCTCACACCGTGTTTAGCAGTGCGTGCTTCATTATCACACTGGCGATCGTCCACCAGGTTCCCAAGGGCAAGATTGCTCTTTTCCGTCTGTTCTTCGACTCGTCGTTCCAATACCTCCTTCTGTTCATCCTCCAAGAGAAGACAATCTGCTTCAGGACCGCCATCAGCATCATCCAGCTGTACAACGTCATCGACATTGCCACCAAGATCTTCCCCCAGCTGACCATCCCCCCCACCCTTCTCTCTTACTTCTGCACGTTCAACGCGTGGGCCATTGCGATTCTCGAGGTCCTCATGCCTGTTGAGGTCCTCTACCGCTTCCTGTTCGGCTCTATGCCCTTCATGAACGCCATCATGAAGTTCATGGTGTTCTTCTACTTCTACAACACGCGCTACAACGCCTCCCGCGAGACGCGCGTCATATTTGATAAGATGCGCGCGGTCGCCGATAAGGTCATCCTGCCCACCAAGGTCCGCCCCTACTACGTGAAGCTGACCGACACGCTCCACACCATGCAGATTGCCCTCAGTCAACTCTCCACAATGTAATGTGGATTTATAACAAAGCGGAATCCGGCAGAAGTAAATGTCCATAGCTGTTGAATGGCTGATGTATGGCACGGTGTGAAGGCTGGGTGGGCGTTGGTGTGGTCGCGCAGGTTTAGCGTTCACTGCACAACTACACAACTGCACATGAAAATTCGCTTCAAAATAAAGCGGCATGGGCGAGTGAGGGATTGTGGAACAAGTCTGGCGTTTAGTGAGGGAGACCGTGATGCATTTATGCTGGGATGCGTTGTCAGTACCTATCGCCGCCGTTGTTAATCACTAAATAAAGGGGGCTGTTAGACGCAAATGTTCCTCCGATAATGACCTATTTTCAGCAAAATTGCTAGTGCTCCATCAAACCTGGCGTAAGATGAACATCTACTCAGTGTTGAAGGTCCAGGTGTCTTGTAGCGCACCCAGGCGTATCGTTTCTCAAGCCATCCGCCGCAATCTGCATTACCAATCTCTCGATCGCCTCGAATTGGTGAGTGAAACAGCCATCCACGCACTAATGCCCACTCCCCACCGCTCTATAGTCCTCGGGCTTGCCGATCTGTCCAGCATCGCGACCATCGACGTTGATTCGCGACGTACCTTCACTCATCCGACACCCCACGAGGATATGACGGTGGCCCTCGAGCCTCTGACGTCAGACATGACCCGTCTCGTCACTGGTGGGGTCGACGGCCGTCTCATCGTCCATCGTTGGGAGCCATCAACATCAACAGGACCATCATTGGAAACAATCACCGACCTCAAGGCCAATGATTGGATAAGATGTCTGCATGGGTCGCAAGGGATACTCCACGCGGGCCTCATTGACGGCACCATCGTCAGCTACGACGCAGAATCAATGAAACAGACAGGCATCATCGATGTGAATCAGTTCTTACCACACGGCGGAGCTGTGGCCACAGGACCAAGCGTCATACGCACCGCAGCGGACATGAAAGGGCTCATCGTTAGCAATAGGGCCGGTCACATCGCCGTCATCGATGCACGCGCCCGTCGAGCGTCCAAGACGGTCAGAGCTCACCAATATAGCATCAACTCAATCGCGATTGATGGCCACATCATGGCCACTGCCGGTCGAGATTCGACGGTCCGTCTGTGGGATCTACGCAGCTTCCACGCCCCAACAGCCGTCTTGACGGACCACACATGCACCACATCACTCCTTGACGTCGCGTTTGACGCACAGCACAACATTATCACGGGCTGTGAGCGGCAGAACTACGTGGTTTATAGCCCATCCGGCAAGGTTTTGGATTCCGGCAACCATGGCGGCGGAACCCAAGTAATCGTCCCGCTAGGCCCGAGACTGGCCGTTGTCAGCCGCAACACCCCCAGCGTCGTTGATTTGATTGGGCCTGGGTCGGTTGGGTCCGGGTCTCCGTCTGGGGAGAGGTCGGGTCGACCGTGCAGCCCCCGGGGAGATCGGAGGCATCAGACCGATGCCGTGTCGGTCGCATACCGCCAGCTGAGCACCCAATATCTTGCGGTGCACTCGGACGTCATTCTTTCCGGCTTTCATCGCTACAAACTCAAAGCTACTTCCGGCTATCGCGATCTCCTTGAGCGAGCGGGCGACTTTGACGCTTCAACCGTTGAGGGTGCAGGACTGCTCACGCTCCTCCGGCTCCAACAAGACTTTCTTTATAGGATGCGGGCGACGACCGCGCCGAGCACCCCGGTGGGGTCACCCGCGTTGGGTCGACCTGGGGTTGGGTCTGGGGTTGGGTGGATGGAGGCTCGACACCGGCGGCGCGTGAGGGATATGTGCTCGAGGTGGGGGCTGGCATCGGGGCCAGAGCCGGTGGATGGGGGCGGCGAGGACGATTGGTGGTGAATGAAGTAAACGAAATAATTTATGAGTTGGGAATGAGCTGCTTGGTTTGGGGGTTGTGGTTCCCCAAATTGACAGCTTGACGACATAATTGTGTGCAGTTTGGTGGGTATGACACAGCAGCAGCAACCCGGTCCCTCGATACCTTCCTCTGATCCTATTTTTATGGTTATGGAGAGGTCATGGCGAGAATGGGAAGAGTCGACCGGTGTTCAAACGGAACTGTCCGTGCGGCAGAATTGCTGCCATTTTGCCACGACTCCATTCAGCGTGTGTCATGTCGGTATTTTATATCAATCGGACCCCTAATAACCCGAAATCTCATTCTTTCTCGTCTGTCTTTTTTATAGACATGTCAATCATAAATCGAACGAACGGATAATTGACATATGAAGGGTCACGAAGACTATGAGTGCGATGTAGCCCTCTACAACCACAAATCGATTGAGAAGAAGGTCCATGAAGCGATTGTTGATGGAATTGAGAAGACTCAATGGTCGATATCAGTGAAGAAGGGCCTTGTTCGCCTTTTCCTTGGCATAACCTGCATGACTTCGTGTGGAATCCACTGCTACAAGTACACTGCGATTCCGTACCCCGATAACTTCATGCGTCTGCTCTTCACTGTCATAGTTTACTTTGCTGCTGACGCAATTCTGACTGTGTTCGACTACTTATCGCGCCCGATGGATATCTCCGCCCGCCGTGGCAGCGACACGCTTCGTGTGAGCATGCACTACCCATCGCGGTCCACCACGGTCACCCTTGGCCTCAGCCTCAACAAGAAACGTATTGAGGGCATCACGCTTGATCTCACCAAGATCATCACCAAGGAAGGGGTGATGGACCAGTCCATCATCCACCGGGCCGTGCGTTCCGCGATCGCGAGCGTTGAAGGCGAGAAGAAGAAGAAGAAGTAGACGATGCGCCGGAGAGCGACATTGAGGGCCGCCTGGGAGGCCTGGGGACGTGGGTAATGGTTGGATCACTGGCTAGATGGTGATATAACGATGCTCACCCCCGTTCTTCACAGTTCGACTGTAAATAGATCAATTCTGCGAAGGTGTCATAATAATGCGCGAACTCCCACACGAATCGTCCAAAATAGTGCAGAACCATGGACGAGGGCGAAAATAACGCAACCATGCGGGAGATCGAAGAGAATGCGGAGAGCACGGGCCCCGAGTGGGAGATGGTTCGGCGGGGCAAACACAGCCACGTCTGGATACGCAAGATGAAGGGCCAGCCTTTCGACGGGGTGCGCACGCGCTGCAATTTCACCGTCCCCGCGCCGCTCGTTGTAGAATACTTCCTGGATACTGCTTTCCGCCAGAAATGGGACTCCAACTTCCATTCGAGCAAGGTGCTCGAACAGATCGACGACTCCACGACGATTTGGCACATGTCGTTCAAGACACCCGTCAGACTCATTCGCCCGCGCGATGTCGTCATCCGGATGACAACCCACTGCGTCGAGGGGCATTACACCATCGAATATCACTCGGTCATTCACCCGCTCTGCCCACCCCAGGAAGGCGTCGTGCGCGCGGAGATCATGCGAGGCAGCGGTGCCGTGATCATACCGCTCGATAGCCTTGACCAGCAATCACCCTCCCTCCAAAGCGCCATGTGCCAGGCCACGCAGGTCGAGTACCTGGACTATAAGGGGAAGGTTCCCATGTGGCTGGTTAACCAGGTTAGCGCTAGGCTGGCGAACTCATTCGACAAGTTTAGAAAGAAGGCCGAGAAGAGGTTCCGTGCGATCTCAACCAAACGCGACGCTTCCGAGGGGATTGTCGTTGACCACCAGGTCGCCGTTGGGCCCTTCCCAGGGAGATCGTCGACCCTCAGCTCACCCGTTGCATCTCCGAGCCCCATGTCGTAGGGCTGCGGCGGCGGACGGTCTACCGATAAATGGCGGGATAATATTTGATGACTCAAAGAAGGCATGACCGTTCGTAATCACGGGTAACCACATCCCACCCAGGTTCCAGCTAGCTGATCCATCCCTTCGCGATACTCCGGACAACATGGTGTGTGTGTCCCAAGCTGACCACGTGTCTTCACTTGCTCCGGCATCGAATTCACAACCATCCCCGGGACCTGCACGCGGCAATCCTCATGTCGTCCTACATCCGGCGGTTTTCACCCCTTGAGGTGGGCGGAAAACTCTTTGCCGCAACTGCAGATCAATATCGGCATCTCGAAGGAAGATCTCAACGCCTGCCTTCAGATTCTCGGTGATGGAAGAAGCTGAGCTCAACGCAGTCTTGCCACTCACTGAGCAGAACACGAATGCCGACAGATATGGCCCGGCGGACGGTCCACCGAGTGATAAATGGAGGGATAAGTGCATGTATTTATAACGGATTTATAGATCGTTTGGAAAGGATGGCCAAAAGTGAGTATCCAGACATCTGTCTAACATAGAGAGGCAAGGTTCGATTACCAAACGGAACAAAGCTGAGCGTGGGCAGCGGCAAGTCCGCAAGCGGGACCCCGGTGTGCCTAATCTGACGAAAGTGAAGACAAAACTGAGCAAGAAGGGCATTACAGGCCAAACCAAGCCCAAATTCGGCAACATCATGGAGCTTGCAGCCCATGCCGCACAGACTAGCGCCACATTCTCCACACAGCAAGAGCAGCACAAGGAGCAACAAGCTCTTGCGGCCAACACGCGCGATGCCCGCACCCTAGACCGTACGGCATTCTTTAAGGACTTGCACAAGGTGATTGAGGAGTCCGACGTGATCCTGGAGGTCCTGGACAGCCGGGACCCCATGGGATGCAGATGTCTCGCCGTTGAGGAGACTCTCAAGCGGCAATACCCCGACAAACAGCTCGTGCTGGTCCTCAATAAGATTGACCTGGTCCCTGCCGACGCCGTTCGTGGGTGGGTGCAGTATCTGAACACACAACACCCGACAGTGCCGTTCAAGTCTGGCCTCGACACCAACAAACACGACAACATCCGCTGGGCGCCCAACGGGCAGTCCCTCGGCCAGCGGAAGGCTGCATTCGGGCCGGACGACATGATGGCACTCTTTGCCCGCCTTGCCGGCCGTGCTGGCCACGTCAAGCTGTCAATGACCGTTGGTGTCATTGGCTATCCCAATGTCGGCAAGTCTTCCGTGATCAATTCCATGGCTAGGCGTTTGGTGGCCCCTGTGGGCGCTGTGCCGGGCTTCACGCGCGCCACCGGCACGATTAAGATGACGTCTGCCGTCAAGATCATTGATTGCCCGGGTGTCGTGTTCTCCACAAAAGACTCTGAAGTAGACATCATCCTCAGAAACTGCGTCAAGATCGAGCTTGTGAAGGACCCAGTCGCCGTCGCGGAGGCCATTCTCACCCGTTGTGACCGCCACCAACTTCTATTGACACTTCATCTCGGCGAGGATCTTTGGGGCCAAATCGCGGCTTTCACAGGCGACGAGGCGGGCCAGGTATCGCTCTTCCTGCAGACTATAGCCCACAAGAAGGGTTTCATCAAGGCAGGCGGTGCACCTAACGTTGAGGCTGCTGCACGGGCCATCCTGCAGGAGTGGATCGCAGGACACATCCCTTACTACGTGGAGCCGCCCGCTCTGCCGGATAAGGTGATCGCTGCTCAGTTTAGAGGGGAGGGGAACGCCCGGGTGGTGTCCGAGCTGATGCCGGAGCTGGACCTTGATGCCCTGATCGGGGGGGCGAGCGGGGAGGGTTTCGTGGCGTACAGGCCCGGGGGGGAGGCGCAAGACACGGAAATGTAGATAAAACTCGCGGATTAGATGGAAGGTTGATAAAGTAAAGTGTTGGTAAGCATGGGCTTAGAAATGGACATGTATAAAGCGGGAAAAGGCGCCACGATTGTGCCTATATCTGTGCTAAGGGGGCACGGTGCAGTACATGGGCTCGTTCCAGCCAGACCAGATATAATTCGACTGAAAGAAGGACGCATGAACAATCTTCTCGAGCCGTGTCAGGATCTGTATGTGGTACAGCAACCATGCATTACCCAGTGATTTCATCCCTCTCCACGTTGAACAGGTGAGCCTCGCCCATTTCTCGGCCCATGAGGAGTACCTCATCCCGCCCCAGGTCATGGAGGAGGCCGACGACTACGAGGACGGGTTCGCGCTGCTTAGCGAGTATGCTAGTGCGGCCAAGGTTGGTCAGTTCGCCCACACGCCCTCGTACGATCCTTTGGCGGCAATGTCAGCCGTCGAGATCAACAAGAACGGCAAGGACAACGCCATCGACGCCCGTACCGTCTCCTACCCCGGAAAACTCCAGAAGAGCGGCGCCCTTGAGGTTGATTTCCTTCTCGGCGACGACATGACCAAGCTTGCAGACGTTCTTATTGGCGACCTTATGCGCTACATCAACGGCGCCCCCATGCCGGCGACGCTTCTCCAACACGCCGTGTTCCACCGCCCGTCGCTCACTTCCCCATCCCGCACGGCCTGGCACCTCATGGTCGCCGTCCAACGCGCGGCTTCAGTCTGGCGCGATGTGATCACCGAGTCGACTTACATTGAATACGAAGACTTCACCGCAAACCTCCACGGCTTCAAGTACGCACCCGCACTCGCCCAGGTCGACCTCGACGCCCTCGAGAAGGAGGTCACCACCCGCCCCACCAGCATGTCCATCGTCTCCCACACCTTAGCCGTCATAGCCATAGCTAGACTCGGCCAGGCCGCACTAGGTGACACTCAGGCCATCCCCTCCGCCGTAGCACGCCTCCACCAGGCCCTCGCATCGTGTCCCGTCGATCCGGGCGTGGTTGACCCGCCCCTGTTGAGACATGGTGACCTTGGACTCATATCTCCGCACTACGCCGCTAGATTGTGCCATACGGCTATCCCGATCGTAGATAGACGTCAACGCGACCAGTGGAAGACCGATCTTGTTTCGGCGGTCAACGATCTGAGATTTATCACAGATTCCACTCTCACCTTCTCTGTCCATTCTTTCATAGATACGCTTGATTCTCTCTACAGCAGCCGAGATTCCGCCATCTTCCGGTGCGTCTTCCAGCGTTGGCACCACCCCCGCACCGGCCTCTGCGGCGGCCGCCCGCCCATCGACATCATCACCCGGGAACTCACCCGTAAACACCGTCGTGAGTCGGGTTACGCAGCATACACCGAAGCCTTGGCGTCCATCCTCGGCCAACTGGCTCTGACGGGCGGTTTGACCCTTTCCCGCGCCACACGCGTTACCCGCCACTGCATTGGGCTGTGTGTTGACGCATGCAACACTGCCGCCCAGGCGGCTGGGGGCAGATCTCTTTTGGTCGACCACAGCCGCGCCCTGGCCACCAGACTCGCCGCGTCTATGCTGCTTTCTATGGCGCGTCTTGGTGACATCGCACCCAACTCGACATCAGCGTTTATATGCCTCACGAGATCAATGTGGGGAGACCTGGTCGACGCTCCAGAGGCAACCACATGCACCCGCGCACTCGCCAAGGCCCTTAGCGAGGCGTCTGTGCCGCTGCTGATGGCATCCCTCACCGTTGATCGCCTCGCCAAACGGCCCACCTTAACCGAGAAGGACTTTCTGGCGTGTTTCAAGGCGTTTGTCCCACTAGATGACGCAATGTACGATGCATACCGCTCAATGTGCGATGGAAGACTCGCGGTGGATCTATCCAAGGCATCTATGACGGCTATGATGGGATATTGGGCCGATGTTGAGGCGGTCACCAATGAGGCTGTCGAGGCCATTGAGGGGGCTGTAGATACCCCCGCCCAGACCAAGGAGGCGTTCTTAGTGTATGGGAAGGAGCTTGGACAGCTCGCTAAGGCTAATCGACTGGCGATGCTTGTGGGACAGACCCGTGGCGTTCGGAGCCTGGGGTTCGATTGGAACACGTGCCAGTTCCTGCCAAGGATTGTCGTTAAGTGAGAGTAAAGCGCGCGGTTATTATTGGGTTTGTTGGGTTGTTACATGATTTTTTTGGGTTTTTCGGCGTTTATCGGGCAAGGTGCCGCTGGGTGATCATTTCTACGTTTTATTTATAAAACAGATGACTCGGCGAATTTGTGCCTTCGTTATGTGTCTTACTGCAGGTCTAAGATGTATGCATGGGATATCGGGGCACTTGTATTAACTATAAATGCGTAGTATCTAAAAGAAAGTACCAGTTATCATGGTAAGCAAGCCCCCCCAAGGCTTATACAGGGTGTTCCCAAGTTTTATCGTTGGTTAGCTAACCGGTATCCCATTATTGTTCGCAATGCTGAGGAGTACGCCCCAGGATCCGTTGACAACCTCTATCTGGACCTTAACGGCATCATCCACTCATGTACGCATCCAAGCGATTCTTTCGTGTGCACTCTGTCAGAGCGCGACATCTTTACGGGCATATTCACGCACATTGATTACTTCATGAAGACTGTCCGTCCTCGGAAGCGTTTCTTCATCGCTGTTGACGGCAGCGCGCCCCGCGCCAAGCTGAGTCAGCAGCGCCAGCGTCGTTTCAAATCAGCGAGCGACATTCGTCAGAAGATTGATTCTATTGTTAACGACGGCATCATGACGAACGAGGACATTGATGCTCGTCTCCCGACACGGATGGACGTTGCTGACCCCATGAAGGACCGCATCTTTGACAGCAACTGCATCACGCCCGGCACGGCCTTCATGCAGCGACTCCACGCCCACCTTGAGGTCTTTTTGGCACGAAAGGTCGGCTCGGACGAGCTGTACCGAGGCATCGACGTCTACTACAGCGGCTACGACTGCCCCGGTGAGGGTGAACACAAGATCATGGACTTCATCCGCCAGCTGCAGGCGTCCATCCCCGGCTACCGCAAGTCGGAACGCCACATGCTCTTGTCGAGCGACGCTGATCTCGTCATGCTCGCCCTGGCCCTTGACGAGCCTGATTTCTTCATTCTTCGCGACAAGCCCACCTGGCAGCGTAAGCGGCCCGGGTCTGACTTCGACATTCTCAACCAATCAGCGCCCCTCGAAGACCCCGGAAAAACTCAATTCCAAGTCTTGTCGATCCGAGCCCTCCGGGATTGCTGGACCAAGGAGCACAGGGCCTCCCTCGAGCAACGCGCGGCGGCCCTTGGAGTCCCCTTCAGATGGGATGTCGCCATGATGGCGGCCGACTTTGTCCTGCTAACAATGTTTCTCGGTAACGACTTCTTGCCTCATCTCCCGGGGCTCGACATCAGAGAGCACGCTATAGACGTGTTCCTCACCGAATACGTCGTCCAGCTGCCCGTCCTCGGCGGCTACCTGACCCAACTCACGCCATTTACCGAAATGGACCCCACGCCAGCGTCAAAGTTTAATCTTGACCGGACACTTTCCTTCATATCGTCAATAGCATCCAAGCTCGAGGTTCCCATGTACAAGGAGCGGCGATCCCGTATCATCGCACATTATACCCAACAGGGTCACCCCCCCCTCACCCAACCCGACGACGACACCAGACTCCCCGAGGTCTCGTCCGCCGCCTCGGTGGATGAGGCTATCGCCCAGCTCCAACAAGATACGGAGCCCGACCCCGAGGCCGTGTCCGCCCGCGCCCGTGCCGACGTTGAACTCAAGGGCTGGTACTACGCCACCAAATTCCAAGGTATGGATCCGTTGATCACCGATGACACCCTCGCCGCCGTCCCCGAGCTGGCCACCCACCCCATCTCTACCGCACGGGCGGACCCCTCGACGCTAGCCTTCCATACTCGTCTCCACCGGGAGTACGTTCGTGCGATCTATTGGGTTATGGAGTACTATTTCGTCGGATGCCCGAGCTGGTCCTGGTACTACCCCTTCTTCTACGGCCCCCTCGCCTCGGACCTCATCCACACCCCACGTATGATGGCTGGACAGACCATCTCTTTCTCCCTCGGGGCCCCTCACCGCCCCTTTGACCAGCTCTTGTCGGTCCTTCCCCGTCTGTCCGCTGCCTGCCTCCCCGCTCCGTTCGACGCTATTATGGCTCCTGGATCCGCTATGGAGAGATACTATGACGATGTCGACGTCCAGCTGGACATGGAGTTCGCCATTAACGACTGGGAGGGCGTCGTGCTCGTACCTTTCCTAGATGAAAATCTACTGTTTAGCACCGTCCGCGAGACCCTACCCAC
>PPCM01000839.1_pt1 | contig 18611 bp, 18 predicted proteins | sample 1555541 | NCBI WGS metagenome assembly PPCM01 (sample SAMN05284479, study PRJNA326546) | Marine sediment metagenome, whole genome shotgun sequencing project. | isolation source: marine sediment | place: Germany: Wadden Sea | collected 2012-09-05 | reverse complement strand
TTTAGAGGACTTTGAAGAAGGTGTTTCTCCCTTCTCAAAGGTTGAGGAGTTAATCGATTATTTAGAGCAAAATTTGTTTGAAGAGGATATTGTCTTTTCTCATGGAGATATCTCCGATGGGAATATATTTACAAATCAAAAGGGTATAAAGAGTCTGATAGACTGGGGAAGAGGCGGCCTTGCTGATAAATGGTATGACATAGCCTTGTGTGTAAGAAATATCCGAGAAGATTTAGAAGATGAGGGCTATGTAAATCTATTCTTTGAACATCTAAAAGTCAAACCTGACTGGAATAAAATTGATTACTATATTTGGCTTGATGAATTATTCTAGTTAAACATAATTTAGCAGTGATTAGATAATCTAGCACTGTTTTTTTATAGAAAAAGACGTAGAGTCTACGTCTTAGTTTGTCCTTAATTTTGAATGAACTTCTTAATTTCAGCTACAACATCACTGATTCCTATTGAGGAAGTATCAATCAATTTATCTTCTAATGGTTTAAATCTATCGTGTAGATACATTGAATAGTCAATGTTAACTTGGTGGCGATTATCATCAATCATTCTTGATTTCAAAATATTCTTATCACACGTTAATCTAACGAAGAAACGCTCTTCTATGTCTTTTGAAATTTTCTTCATAAACTCAAAAGATTGCTCAGTTTGAATAAGCCAAACACAAATCATATAATCAAGTGAAGGATTCTTGGAAAAATTCCTAATTAGAAACTCTAGATTTGATTCGACCATTTGAATATTATCGTCATTTACATTGAAGGGATTTATATCCCAAATATTATCTACGTCTAGAAACATACTCTTTTCTAGTTCTTCTTGTAATTTTCTACCTACTGTTGTCTTACCGATTCCTGGTGGTCCATATAGTAAAATAAACTTCTTCATCTTATTGCTCCTTTGTTTTTAAGGTTAGTGTTTTGTAAAAGTTTAACTGTAATTTTTATTATTGCTGACTAGTTAGCTAATGTCCACATTTTATCACTACTTTCTATAATCATCTTTTATAATTTTACCACATTTTAAGTGTTTTTTAATACTGTTGTAAAAATCAATTCTGCTATTAAGTAATGAGGTCTTTTCACCTTTATAGCCATATCGTTTTCCTGAACCTGGCTGTGATTAGGAGAAAGAAGCAGTCTTCTTTGCTGAAAAAGAATTTAAAAAAACTAAGAACTAAAGCATATAATCTAGTTTCTTTAAATGGGTTTTAAGTGGATTGCAACTATCTAATCTATTACTTAAGACCATCTTAGATTTAGGGATGACTTAATTAAATCCTTATTATTGATGTTGATGTTGAAAATTATTTTGATACTGTTAAAATAATAGTGATAGATGATTAAAAGAGATTATATTGAGTTTGGATATTTTGTTATATATATATATGGATATTTGGAGGAAGTATGAAAAAAGAAGTAGAGGTAGTATTTTTCGATTTATTTTTAACACTAGTACAAACAGTAGATGAGTTGGGAGACAAGGAGCACGAGTACTTAGGAATAAGCAGTGATGAGTGGACAAGTAGTTCTCAAAACCCTGTAATCTACTCGAAGCGGGCAACAAGTAAAACAATGACACCAGAAGAAATCATTATTGATATTTTAGAGGGATTAAGTTTAGAGTATGATTCTGAAATGGTTAATGAGTTATCAAAGAGGAGAATTAATCGATTTCATAAAGCAGTAACCGAAGTTGAAGATGAAATATTAGAAGTTCTTGATTTCTTAAAGGAAAAAGGTATCAAGTTATGTCTTATCAGTAACTGTGATGTTATCGATGTAAGATCTTGGAATCAATCTATTCTTTCCAAATATTTTGATCATGCAATCTTCTCTTATCAAGTTGGTTATATTAAACCAAGTCGAGAAATCTATGAGATAGCACTAGAAACTATGGAAGTAACTCCAGATAAATGTGTATTCATTGGTGATGGGGGTTCAAATGAACTCATTGGTGCTAAGAAAATGGGAATGAAAACAATATTGACTCAGCATTTTAAGAATATGCGTTACGACAACTATGTTTGTAGTATGGAGTATATTGACTACACTGTTAATGATTTCGGGGAAATAAAAAGTATTATATCTGATAATACAAATTTGGAACCCAACTTTTAGAAACTTCAAAATATGTTTATCTAGAAGTGTAATTTACAATGATTGAAGTTAAATATTTGTTTACTTGAATGAACTATGATGTTAGTAAATCATAGTTCTTTTTTAGTGAGTAAAACAAGGTGAAAATTTATTGAGAAGATCATGAGAAATTTAAGACCATACCTTAGGTGGAAAGGAGCATGCTTGTGAGTATAATCTTGGTAGAAGCGGTTTATCTATCATACAACCTTTGACACAAGGTTTAGTAAAAAAGATGATGGGAAAGGGGATGTAAGAGGTTCATTAGAGGCTCTAAGAGTAATTAACATAACAAATGCTTTCTTATTCATAAGTACAAAAAAAACTGGTTCAGAGGCATTTTGGACTAAAATGGTTTGGTAGGTAATTCCAATGATTAAATATCCTTATAAGGAGTTCTAGTTTCAAATTTAAATAATGAAAGTTATATAATAATTAATTGACCTTCAAATGATAATCTCTTTGTATAAAGGCATTTATCAAATGAGGTTTTTTTAAAAATATAAGTATAATTGAACCTCATTCTATATATTGCAAAATATATGTTTGCATATACATAGTATAATAATCAATTCGAATAATTGTGGTATTTTCAATAATAGTTTATTAATCTTAATACTTTGTCCATAATGTTGACTTGATTCTACTTAGATGATAGCATAGATTTTGGTGGGGAGTTTATTACATAGATAACTCACCTGCCAAGGTGATTTTTTTTTACATCTTAGAAATACGGAAGGAGGAGTATCATCAGTACTTAGCAGATGATACGACAAAAAAATGTATCAAATTTTAGAGAATAGGAAATATAGTATTTTTGATTTAATTAGGATATCATTTAAATGTAGCCCTATTGCCTCATTATTAATTGGGCTTCTGTTTGTGGTTGAAGCTGTAACACCAACTTTACAGATTTTAGCTACAGCGCACTTTATTGACAAGTCCATTTCAGTAGTTGATGGTGTGAGTGCTATCAGTGACATTTATGTTCCGATTGCATTTGTTGTTGGTTTAATTGCCTTTGAGTGGCTCTCAAGGCAATTCAAAGTTTTTGCTAGATCTAAATTAATTTTAAATATTAAAGAAAAATTTAGATATGAGATTACTAAGAAGAGAGCTTGTTTAGAATATCGTCACATTGAGGATCCAGATACTTGGGATTTGGTATTGAGAGTCTCAAAAGACCCTGAAAACATAATTTCAGAAGGTTATGGAACTATCCTAACTTTTCTGGGAATTATTTTAAAGGTCGGTGGTATTGTTCTTGTTGTTTCTGTTTATGTATGGTGGATTGGGTTGTTCATCATTGCCTTCTCAGTTCCAATAATAATGACTTCAATTAAATCGGGTAAAAAGATTTACTCAGTAGATAAGGAAAACTCGAAATATGTTAGAAAGTACAACTACTTAGCTGACATACTTAATTCTCGTGACAGTATTGAGGAAAGGACTTTATTTAGATATACCGATAGATTTAATGAGATGTACGAACAAAATTATGATATTGCCCTTAAAAAGAAAGTTAAGACGGCGAGAATGCAAATGGCTAAGAGAAAAGGTAGCTCAATGATGTTACATGTTATTGCCTTTTTTATTGCTGTATCCTTAATACCTTCAACTGTGGATGGGGTTATTACTATCGGGATGTTTATTTCAATCTTTAAGTCTATTTCTCAGTTAGGTAGTGTCTTTGGATGGCCACTTTCTCATTGTAGTTATGACTTAGCTATCAAGATGGAATACTTCAAGGATCTAACGAACTTTGTCGGTTTAGAAGAAGTTGATAATGTCCTTAATGCTCCTTGTAAAGACATTCCAAGTGAAGTTAATGTAGAATTTAAGAATGTTAGCTTTAAGTATCCTAAAACCGATAAATTAATTCTTGATAACTTAAGTTTCAAGATTGAAAATGGTAAACATTATGCCTTTGTTGGATCTAATGGAGCTGGTAAAACAACGATTACCAAGTTGATAACAGGTCTATATGATAATTATCAAGGAGAAATTTTGATTAATGGTAGAGAGTTGAAAGAGTATAAACAAGATGAGTTAAATACTTGCTTCTCAGTATTGTTTCAGGATTTTGCAAAGTACGAAATGTCTTTTGAAGACAATGTATATATAGGTAACATCAACGAAAGAAATCGAGAAAAATTCGAAGAGGTTACAAAGTTGATGAGTTTAGGTAAAGTAATTGATAAGTTACCTAATAAAGAGAAAACAACACTAGGTAAGATTAAAGCAGACGGGCAGGATTTATCAGGAGGACAATGGCAACGCGTAGCGATGGCTAGATCACTATATGATGATTCGCCATTCAGAATTCTTGATGAACCGACAGCAAGTCTAGATCCAATTAGTGAAAGTTTATTATATGAAGACTTTGAGAAAATGAGTAGTGGTAAAACAACAGTATTTATTAGTCACCGTCTTGGTTCGACAAAACTTGCTGATACAATTTTCGTGATAGACAAAGGTACAGTTATCGAGTCTGGAAGTCATGATTACTTAGTTCAACAAGATTCATTATATAAAGAGATGTATGAGTCTCAAAAGGAGTGGTACAGTGAAAGCGTCTAGAAAAAAAATGACATTGTTTAGTATCTTAGTAAATCTAACAAAAGAGACCTTTGAAGCTCTTCCTGTTTACTTCACAATGAGTCAAATCATATCAATTGCTCATGGTACTTCTTATGTAGCTATTTTGATTGCAACTCAAAGGTTTTTTGAAGCAGTAACTAAATTATCAAATGATGTTGAAGCAAATATTACTAGCAGTATCATATTTTTGTTTATTTCCATAATCGCTTCAGAGATTTTAAATGGTTATCATAATCACTCGAACAATGTTATTGAGTTGAAGCTTGAGAAAGCGAGAGTTAAAAAAATAAATGAGAAATCATCAAAGATAAGTCCAATTGAGTTTGAAGATCCTGACATGCATGATAGTATCAATAAAGCACGTATGGGAATGAAATATGCAGTGTACTTTCAAATCATTATTTCAACATTGTTCACATTCTATTTACCTTATTTTGTGGTGTTGGCTATTTATTTAATGACGGTCAATAAATACTTAATCTTACTATTATTTTTTGTTTTTGTTCCTGTTCTTTTAAACCAACTTATTAAAGTAAAGTTGTATCGTAATTTAGAAGAAGAGATTGCTCCTGAAAGAAGAAAGTTTGAATATTATGAGAAAACAATCGCTGACAGACAATACTTTAAGGAAACAAGATTGCTTGGAGCATTCACATTTTTAAGTGATTTATATACTGACTCATTGAAAATTCTTAATAAGAAACAATGGAAAACTAACAAGAAGAGTGGGATGTTAGAATTGATGTTTAGAGTATTTACTTTATTGGGATATTTCGGAATTCTATTCATGTTAGTTATCTTATTAATGAGAAAGGAAATCACTGTTGGAGCATTTGCCGCAATTTTCTCTTCTGTAGGTTTAACATTTAGTCTCTCAGAAGAGATAATCTCAAGTCACATCGGAAGAATTACTGAAAATCTTGGGACTATTGAAAATTATGTAAAATTTATTAACTTGCCAGAACGTGAAGGTAATGTTGATACTATTGATAAAGCAGTTGATATTAAGTTAAGAGATGTTTCTTTTACTTATCCAAAAGCAAAAGAGGAAACTATAAGAGGAATTAATCTTGATGTTGCTGTTGGAGAAACAGTAGCTGTAGTAGGAGAGAATGGTGCAGGTAAGTCTACTTTAATGAGGTTGATTTCAGGTATTTATTTACCATCAGCAGGAGATATCTACTACGGTGATGTAAATATTAAAGACGTTAAACCGAATGGATTATTTGAAAATACTTCAGCAGTGTTCCAAAAATTCCAAAGATATCAAATGTCATTAAAAGAAAACATTGAGTTAAGCGAGATTGCAAAGTGCGAAACTTGTGTTGAAGGGGCAATTGAAAAAGCCAATATTGATTTAGATGCAAAGACTTATCCGAATGGATCGGATACGATGTTATCAAGAGAGTTTGGTGGTGTAGATTTAAGTGGTGGGCAATGGCAAAGAGTAGCAATTGCAAGAGGTTATTATCGTGAACATGAAGTTATTATTTTAGATGAACCAACCGCTGCAATCGATCCGATTGAGGAGACAAAGCTTTATAGGCAATTTGCTGATATTTCCAAAGATAAGACATCATTTATTGTTACCCATCGTATCGGTAGTGCAAAGATTGCCGATCGTATCATTGTTTTAGATAAAGGTGAAGTGATTGAAGATGGTACGCACTCATCCTTATTAGCATTGGAAGGTCATTATGCGAGGATGTATAATGCACAATCTAAGTGGTATGAGAATAGATAGTTATTAAGGACTTGGCAACAAGTCCTTTTTTTATGGAAAACATCTGCAATTTTCACAAAAATGGAAAGGTTTCTAAGAAAAGCTATAATAAACTAAACTCACCATTTTCACCGAATATTTAATGACTTTATCGGAATATCCATTGTTCGATATATAAATAAACGCAGATTAATCATGATATTTACGCAGTAAGTAAGGGAGAGAAGATAATTGATGCTGTGCTACTATATGGTTTTAATAGACATATTGTAAATTGATATTTTTAGCCTTTTGTACTATGTATATGTTGTTTCAAGTCTATTTTTCTAGTAAGGAAAGGTAGTTTGAATCTATTTGAACAGAAAATATGAGAAAGCCACAATCAATGAATTGTGGCTTTTCCTATATGCTTAGAATGTCTTATTAAGTATTTCTTTTATATCAATGATTCCTCCCTGAGTGAAATCATTTGATAGTAATAATTCTATTACTACATTTGCAACTTCTGAAGGTGGTAATAAAACTCCTTTTTCTTTAAAATCTATAAATCGATCCAAATGGATGAAATCTTCCTTACTAGTTGATCTTATCTCAGCTTGCATTTCGGTATCAACAACCCCTGGTGCGAATGAAAGTACTTCAACTGGATACTTCTTAGTAGTTTCTTCAAATGCAGTACATTTTGTATACATATCTATTCCTGCTTTTGCAGTACAGTAACTACTCCAACCAAAGTATGGTTTCTTTCCAGCTCCTGATGAAATGTTAATAATTCTCTTTTCAGTATCAATCTCATTTGCGTTTTTAATGAACTCAGTAGTAAGAATCATTGGGGCCATTAAATTAAGTTTGATATTAGTTGAAATCTCATCATCGCTACATTTTCCAATTGGTTTAATCGGAGCAAGCATAGAAGCATTGTTTATTAGATACAACCCCTCTAAGTCATTTAAGTTTATCATTGTAAATATATTACTTATGATATTATCAATCTTTCCTACTTCACTAAGATCACATTGAAAGTAATGTAATATAGAACCTTTTTGCTTCGCTCTATCATTTAAGATACTTTCGTTTTCTTTTGTGATTGAAATGCAAAATACCGTGCTGTTTTCAGATAATAATTTCTCAACTAGGGATTCTCCTAGTCCTCTTGACGTTCCTGTTATAATAAAATACTTCATGTAATCCTCCTTATGTAACTAGATTTCTCTACAAAATTATATCATAAAATAATAAGGTGAAATCATAAAAATTAGTAGATGAGATTACCTCACTTTTTATCTCTAAGATTTGGATATTGAAAAGTGCCGCATCTACTCGTATAATGGTTATAGAAGTTTGTGGGGGCACAGTATCTTTTCACCATATTACTTGTGGTGTTTTTTATTTACAGAGTGATTAAAATATTAATGGAGGATTAAAATGAAGAGAATAAAGAATAAGTATATTAGGGGTTTATCGCTTGTTCCACCAGTTTATATAGTGTATTTTTTAGCATTTTCGTACTATTTACTTAATTATGTACCGAATGATCAATGGGGGGAGTTTTTATTTCCTTATCTAATCATTCCGCATGTGATTGTGTTTCTAATATGTATAATATTGGTAGTTGTTGTTGGAAAACATATCTTTAGTAATGATAACTTAAACAACAAAAACAGAATTATGTGGGTTACTGCAATTATCGTGACGATGTCATTTCTTTTACCGGTATACTGCATTAAACATATGAAAGATAGTGTTTAGTGACTCTGTTATAATCCAAGGCAATATTGATGCATTGATATATGATATTGAAAACGGGGCGGAGTGGATATATCCTATTGATAATGAAATTTACCATGATCTAGGTCATGGTATATTTCATTATCAAGGGATTACCATGTGATAAAGTCATTAGATTCAATAATCAAGAAATAAGGATTTGTCACAATCCATCTGAATTAGAAATGTATATAATGAACGATAAAATTAAAAGAGAGAATAAACCTCCAAATACTGAATACCTAAAAGTAATTTCAGAAGATGTGGAAGAGGATATATTGATATCTGGACACTATCACTTATTTATAGATGAGATAGTTAATGGAAAAAGCTTCATATGCACAAGTTCTGTTGGTTTGCCTTTTAATGGTGATAGTAGAGTGTAATATATGATTCTAGAAGTTAAGGATGGGAAAATAGTTACTAGTGAACAATATGTAGATTGTGGCAAATTAGATTGAATTGACTTAATAGATAAGTCTGGTTTTTTAGTGCCGATAGGCAATCAATTGGGTTTGCAATATCAGTAGTAAGCGCTCATAATTATATCGTATGATTAATCAAAACACAGAGGAGGACTATATGAATAAAATATATAGTCATTTAATAGGAAGAAATTATTATGAAGAAGACAACTCAAATAGGGTTATTGGTGAAGCCCTTGGAGGGGGAAAACATTCGCTTGTTGAACTAGAGAATGGAAAGTTATTAATAAGAACAGGAAGAGATTCCACAAAAGAAATAAGTGATTTCTTATTTCAAGTAGATAATAATCCTTTTACGAAGGAGGCGATTGACCTACTACAGGCAAGGTATAAATTAGAGAATTCCTATGAACCATGGGAGTATATCTATGGAGTAGATGATTTAAACCAACTGAACACTGTTAAGTTTGAGATAAAGCCGGAGAAAATTGAAGTAGAAAATTTGATAAACAATCAGAGAAATAAGTTTAAGAAATATCCTTTCAGGTATCCAAGTGATGAGTTGATTTATTTTGGCATTAATCAGAACAAGACAATTATTTCTTTAGTAAGTGGATATATGGGGGATCTAGGAGCCATTGAATTAACTGCGGAAACACTAGTGCAATACCAAGGAAAAGGATATGCTAAAATAAATACTTATTATATAACTGAGCATTTACTGGGAAGAGGTTTCGAGGTCTATACTACTAATGGTTGTAATAATGAAGCATCGATTGCAACAGTTGAGTCATTAGGTTTTAAAAGATTAGGTAAGAGAATTGTCTTTCTGAATAAGGAGTAATTTTAATTAGGATATAAAGTTATGTTACTAGCTCGAAAGGTGGTATATATGAAAAAGCACATAGTAAAGATTATAGCTATTTTGGGATTGATTATTGCTGTAATTATTATGCTCTTCTTGATGAATGCGAAGAATCATGACCTTGTTATGGTTCAAGACTCCGATAGGTATGAGGAAAACGACAATATAATAATAGAGTATCCAATTATCACAGGTAGTAGTGACAAAATAGATTACCAGAAAATAAATGCACTTATTGCTAGTAGTTCATAAGAAATACTAGATGAGTATCGTGAATATAATCTTGAGGGTTTATACGTAAAGTACAAAGTATCATCAATTAGTGAATCATACATTAGTATTACTTTCAACGGAACTTCCTTGGTTGAAGGTGCAGCTCATTTCGATTTACTATTTTACACTTTAAATATTGATTTGATAAAAGGTGAAAGAATAACTCTAGGAGATATTGTGAATATTAATGATGATTTTAGAGAACTACTTATAAATGGTCATTTTGAGCCCTTAATTGAGAGTAAATCTGAACATATTAATCTAGAAAGCATTACCATAGATAGTTTACTTAGATCGGATTATGGCTCTTTAGAGGGTGAAAGAAATAATATGATATCTTGTTATTTGAAAGATGTGTCGTTAGTTATTTCTATTCCTACAATATTTTCTTTAGGAGATCATGCGAAATATGAGATTAAGTTCAATCAGATACCTGAATCACTTCGAGTAAAACACCATATTTGGGGAATGATTTATACAATTAGTGATGTACCAATTTTTGCACTAGCAACTGTTATGACAGATCAAGTTGAAGAACGAACAAGCTTAATCACTTATGGACGCTTGGCTGCATTATTAGCATCATTATTAGCTATGGGATTATTTATGCCAATTGTTCAAGCAACAAACTGGACTGTTGGTGCAATAATTATGATGACACTAGCATTCTTATTTATGGTTCCAATTAGATTTTTTGCTGTCGAAAGAATAAAATATGATAGAGAAGAAGCTATCTCAATGAAAGATATATTCACATTTATCAAATCAAATAAACCTTTAATTACTTACTATATTTCATTTCTATTAATGGGGATGTCTAACACAGTTTTAATTTCAGGAGCATATTTTGCTAAGTACATAATGGGTGATGAAAATTTAATCGGTGTCTTTGGAATTACAGGGATGTTACCACTTCTGTTTATTATCCCGTTCTTACCATTACTAATTAGAAAATTTGGTAAGCGAAATATCTTTATTTTCTCAGCGATGGTTGGTATTGCCTCAAATCTACTATTCTTTTTTGTAGGATATGGAAATTTAGTACAAGTTATTGTGTTAAACTCAATTAGAACTATTACATCATTTATGCCAATGATGATGATGGGAATGTTTTCTGCGGATTTTGTAGAATATGGATATTATAAAACTGGAAAAAGAGCAGAGGGAATTTCTTTCTCAGTTCAAACATTTGCTACTAAGTTCTCACAGGCTATTGGAGCAGTTATTGGTGGTTTCTTATTAGGTGATGTCTTTGGATTTGTAGCTAATACTGAGCTTTCAGATGCTACAATAGATGGAATATTTGCGATGTATTCATGGATACCAGCTACTGGTATAATATTAGGATTAATAGTATTCTATTTTGGATATAAACTTAAAGAGTCAGATGTTCAGAAAATGATTGAAGAAATGCAAGAAGGTAAATAAAAGATTAATCAAAAAAGCTTTCCTTTGGGAAAGCTTTTTTAATAGGTACAAAAACATAAAACCTTTTTTAATGAAAAGAGGATAGATAATTCCTAGCTGTGATTGACTCATATCAAATCATCAACATGTATTGGCAAATTGATGATTCTTTTGAATTATACTGAAGCAGATAAGAGTTCTTCTTTTAAAGCGATGAAAATTTTACAAGCCATAGGAAACACACTTTAAAACTTTGATTTTTTGTTGATGCCTTCTATTAACCCATTAGTGTAATTAAATTTTGTCATATTTTTAATATATTCTCTATGATGCATAATGTATTGATTGAAGTTTTCATATAATCACTATCCGTATCATGGTTAGCTTCCGGAATCTTTCTCAGCAATATGTAGTCGTTATTATTATAGCTGAAGTAAATAGTTTAGTACTTGTTCCTCAGTCATAAGTTTATTAAAATAAACAAATTTTCTATAGCTGAATAGTTTTAGTTTATCATTCAAATTTCAATAATATCTTCCAATATTGTTTAAGCGAATAAAAGATGATACAATATTTGTAGTGTAATGCAATCTACAAATATTTAAACTACAGTAAGAAGGGGTATTATATGCGAAAAGTACTATTTAATATTTTTATTCTTTTATCTACTATCACTTTTGTCATTGTACTAATCTTTGTTTATCAAAATAGCGAAAAAAATAACAAGAACATCGTTGTCGATGACTACCCAAACGAAAGTTATCAAAGTATTGAACTTGGATTTTTAAAAATAAACCTTAAGTATTATCATCTGGTTACTAAGATTAGTACTAGAGATGAAGAAACATTTACTTGTAAACTTAATACTGGCGAACATCAACAAAAAGATAAGATCACAATCAAAGTTAGTAGAATTAACGAAAAAATCCTAACATCAAAACAGGCACTAGAGTATTTAAAACTAGTTGATGGTGAATTTATAGATTACAAGTTTTTCGATGTGGATGATTCATCAGGTGTTAAAAAAATGATGGTCATATCTCAAGAAATCAATAAGTATAGTTATATTGTTTGCTATGAGAGTGGTTGTTACTTGATTATATCTGACTATAACGGTATTGAAAATTTTATTTTTAATGAACATCAAAAGCCATCACAAAGAGCATATTCTCAAACTTTGAAAAAGAATAATTCATTTCAAAGTATTGCAAAAACTGTTCTTTCGTATAATCCTGATGTTGTAGAGTATCAAGTTTCGTATGGAAGCAACAAAATAATAAATAATGGAACTTTAATCCGCAATAGTAGTGGGGCTCTAGAATTTATTTTGATTGATGAAGATGATAATAAATTACTAGAATTACTTACTTATGCTTCTGATTTAAACGAGGTAATTACCTTTGTAGATGCTAATGTAGATGGTTATTTTGATATTTTGTTTTTGAAAGAATCTGGTACAAGGAATAATAACCATGCTATATATCTATGGAATCACTTGGAGGGATTATATGATAAAGTAGAGTATGGTGATATTTTATCAAATCTAGAGTTTCACGGGGACTACATACTAAACTATATAAAAGATGATAATGGCGGATATATAGAGCAAAAGTTAGAATTGGAAGGTAACAAACTTATAAGAATTACTGATGCTAAATAATGTTATCATAAGAACTACTTAGGTGGTTCTTTTTTGATCTCCTCTTATAAAAAATCGAGCTAACAGTGATAGCTCGATTTATAAATTTGGTTGTTATGTTGCTATGTTTATCTTTTACGACCTAGACCTAGTTTATTTTTAACTTTTCTCATCTTTTTAAAGGCATGCTTTGAAGCAACTTCATAACCATTATCTAGTACTTCATTTAAGTAGTCAGATTTAATAAGTTCATTATACTTTTCTTGAATTGGTTTTAAGGCAGCTACTACAACATCACCTAAATCTTTTTTGAACTCACCATAACCACTATCTTGATACTTCTTTTCTAATTCTTCAATAGTGTAATCACTTAGCTCAGAGTAAATTGTTAGTAAGTTTGAAATTCCTGGTTTGTTTTCCTTGTCATAATAGATTTTTGCTTCATTATCAGTTACTGCTGATTTAATCTTATTCTTAATTCTTGCTAGGTCATCACCAAGTAAGATATAACCTTTATCAGTAACATCAGACTTACTCATCTTTTTTGATGGTTCTTGTAAGTCCATAATACGAGCACCTTGCTTTTTAATTAAAGCGTTTGGTACTTTAAATGTTTCTCCATGACGATTGTTAAAGCGATTGGCTACAATCTTTGTTAGTTCAAGATGTTGCTTTTGATCATCTCCAACTGGTACGTGATCAGCGTCATACATTAATATATCACCTGCCATTAATGCTGGGTAGGTATATAGTGCTGCACTAAGACCATCTGTACCTTGTTTTTGACTCTTATCTTTAAACTGGGTCATTCTATTCAACTCACCAATGTGAGTGTGACACTCTAGTAAATAACCTAATTCTGAATGTTGAGGAATCTCTGATTGAATAAAGATGTTTACTTTCTCAGGATCTAGTCCACAAGCTATGTAGAATGCAACAAAATCCTTGATTCTTTTTCTTAATAATAATTTTTCTTGTGGTACTGTAAGAGCATGTAAATCAGCGATAAAAATATACATTTCATACTCGTCTTGATACTTTATAAATTCTTTTATTGCCCCTATATAATTACCTAGAGTTAAATCTCCAGTTGGTTTTAAACCACTTACCATTCTTTCCATAATATTCTCCTTATATATATTTAATCGTTATTATTTTAGCGTTTAGTTCACCAATCTTTATTTTTCATAATAATACCTCCTTTAATAAAAAAACGCCTTAGATATTAATCTAAGGACGTGTTAACGCGGTACCACCTTACTTCTAAACAAATGTTTAGCACTCAACCATTAACGCTGGTAACGGCAGCTATTAACTGCATTCATAGATCCATTCAAACTCGAAATATCCTTGTTTTCACCAACCACAAGTTCTCTAATAATATCTCAACAGTCCTACTAATTCTATTTCATCATTTTCTTATTTAAAAACATAATACAATACTCCTTCTTTTTAGTCAACTTTATCGAGTTAATATCAGCGATAATCTATACTTTTACAATTAAGAAATGTATAATGCAATCGTGGAGGATAGGTTATGAAAAAATTTATCGATAAGTTCTTTAATATTAATAAGAACAAAGAATTGATTCGAGAAGGGAATTTGTACAAAGGAATTATCTTAGTAGCACTACCATTAATGCTCTCAAACTTAGTTCATACTATTTACAATTTAGTTGATATGTTTTGGGTTACAAAAATTAGTGTTACTTCAAATGAGGTTGCTAGTGTTACCTTAGTTTTTCCAATCATTATGTTAATGTTAACGATTGGAATGGGTCTTGGAATAGGGGCTTCAACGTTAATTAGTCAGTATATTGGTGCAAGAGACTCTGAAAATGCTAACAAAGTAGTTAGCCAGTTAGTATTTGTTTCGATGGGATTAGGAATACTGGCAGGAGTATTATTATATTTTAGTGCAAAGCCAGTAGTAACATGGATGGTAGGAGATGAAATCTTCTTAATAGAAGATAGTGTTAATTACTTGAAAGTAATTGCATTTCAAACACCTTTGTTTTTTTTGTTTAGTGTATTTCAAGCTTCAAAACAAGGACAGGGTGATACAATTACCCCGTTATTATATATTGTAGTTGGAAACTTAATAAATATGGTATTAGACCCATTATTTATTCTTACATTTGATTTAGGAGTAGTAGGTGCTGCCCTTGCGACAGTATTAGCTAAAGTGATTTACTTAATACCAGTAATTAAACTTTTTACTGATAAATCGAGTGTTTATGTTGATTTTAAGTATGTAAAACCAGACCCTAAGTTTATTAGGAATGTCGTAGCTATCTCATTACCTTTAATGATTAGTCAATCGATGTCTAGTTTGGGATTTATGGTTCTTAATAGGACAATTAACTCCTATGGAGCAAATGTCTTTACAGCATTTAGTGTAGGGAATAGAATTACTAGTGTCTTTATGATGCCAGTTATGGGTTTAGGAGCAGCTTTAGCTACTTTTATTGGCGTGTCACTTGGTGCTGACAATATTAAAAGAGCAAAAGAAGCCTTTAAAACAAGTACTATCTTAGCTGTAGGGCTGGGTGTATTATTCACAGTTATACTGATTTCTATTAGACAAGGGACTACTAGTATCTTTATCAATCCCAAAGATGCCATTACCTACAATTTATCAAATGAGTATTTAATATTTGTAGCTATAAACTTACCATTAATGGGAATCTTTCAGAACTTACAAGGGGTCTTTAATGGAAGTGGTCATACGAAGTTTTCACTAATTATTACTGCTTCGAGACTTTGGGTTGTTAGATTACCAATCATTTATATTGCCTCAAGATATTTAATGCTTGAACATCAAATAATATGGTGGGCAATGCTTGTAAGTAATGTTATAATAGTATCAATAGGCCTAATTATATATAAAACGGGAATATGGGAAAAGAAAGTTATCTAAGGAGGTAGAGCTATGTTGACAATATATACAACACCAAGTTGCTCTTCTTGTAGAAAAGCAAAAAAATGGTTAGATGCACAAAACATTGAGTATAAAGAAGTGAACATTTTTGTTAAAGACTTAACAGAAGCAGAACTTCGCGATTTATTAATGAGAACTGAAAACGGTGCTGATGACATCGTTAGTAAGAGAAGTAAAGTAATTAAAGAAGGTAATATTGATATTGATGAGATGAGTGTAAGTGAGTTACTTACTTTCTTAAAGGAAAATCCATCAGCTATTAGAAGACCAATTATTATTAATGAAAAATTATTTCAAGTTGGATTCAATGATGACGAAATTACTGCATTTATACCAGAAGAGAAACGCCAAGAGTTCATCTGTCGTGAATGTGACAAATGTGCTGAAGGTCATAAGTTTAACAAGTAAGAAAACAAGTAAAAACGTGCTTTTATAAGCACGTTTTTTTATTTGAATTTTACTGGTACAAAGTAGTTCATTTGATTATAACCTAAGGCCTTTTTAGCTGCTTCAGAAGTAGGAATGTTTCCTAGATATGCTCTTGATTGATCGGCAACTAAGTTGTCATGATTATTAACAAAATCATAAATTGTTGAAAAAACCTCTGTAGTATCTTCATTATCAATCCCTGCACATACTGCATATAAACCACCTTCAAAGTCAACTACTTCAAAATTCTTAGTATCGATATCTTGATCGTAGATATAAAACCATCTAAACATTTCTTTTTCATTATCAAAGTATAAGTAGTCTTTGGGAAAGATTGTTCTATCGAACTTCGAAAACCACTCATTAAATTCTTCTAGCTTTCCATCTTCAAAATTTCCGTGTTCACTTAATACAATTTTACAACTTGGTATTTCATAAATTGTTACTTTCTCCATAGTTACGCCTCTCTAGTTGTCTATAAGTCAATTGACCAAATAATTTGGGTTTCATCCTTATAATCTGAATATGCTTGTTTATCAATCTTGATAATGCTTGCTCCTTGGTTCTTATAAAACCTACAAGCATTAACATTATTGTTTTGAGTTTCAATTTGAATCTCGTTAACTCCATTTTCCTTAGCTATTTTCTTAATATAGTCAAAGATCTTAGTTCCTAGTCCTTGATAACGGTAGTTTTCATTGATTCTAATATCCCAAACTACAAATAAATCATCTCTACCTCTAAGTAAGTTGATTCCCTTGGTATTAAAAGCAATTATTGCTCCAGCGATAAACTTATTATCTTCTTCAATGGCAATCATCTTCCAGTTAGATAAGTCAAAGTTTATAATTGAACTAGAAACATCACCATCGTCATCATAATCCTTTTTAAACGGTTCAACCTTTCTTTCAATAACTTTGAAACCACCTAAACCATTGTCGATTGCTTCAAAGTCAAGAACTGTGTCTGAAGTAAAGGCAATTGATATTTCTTGGTACTTATTTAAATTTTCTGTATTTAACTCAAGTATTTTCATTTTTTCTCCTAGTACAGTGAAGAACCACACTTAGCACCCATCGACATACAAGCAGTAATGTTATAACCACCAGTATGAGCGTGAATATCAAGGACTTCACCGATAAAATATATTCCTGTAACTAGTTTTGATTCAAAAGTTTTAGGACTGATTTCTTTTAAATCAACTCCACCTTTAGTAACAAAACCTTTATCAATTCCATAATCACCAATGACTTTAAAATCAAAGTTTTTAAAGTTCTGTGATAAGGTTATTATTTCTTTTTGATTAACATGTAATGCTTTTCTGTCTTCTTCAACAAAACTTCGTTTTAATATTTCCGATACAAGCTTAGAAACTTGCAAGTCCTTTAAAGCATTAAGGATAGTTTTTTGTCGATTAGATTGAATTAGATTTTCAATCTTTATAATTAACTGCTCACTACTTAAATTAGGTACTAAATCGAAGATAACCGTTTTATCATCGCTCATTAGTATTTTATCACTAATCTTTAAAACCCCAGGACCACTTAAACCATCATGTCTGAATAAGATATCATCATCTTTAATTACAATTGATTTATCAAAGCTATAGATATCTACATTTCTTGCTGATACTCCTTGTAACTCACTAACATCACGACTTTTAGTCTTTAAAGGAGTTAGTGCTGGTTTTAAGTCAATGATTGTATGTTTACATTTTTTAGCAAACTCATAACCAAGTCCCTTCGAACCAGTATGTTTATAAGTCTTTCCACCAGTAGCAATAACTGTATAATAACTGCGGTACTCTTTATTACCAATTTTTACACCATTACAAAAACCTTCCTCAATGATTACATCATTGACTGTGGTATTAAGTAGTAAGTCTACTCCTAGTGATTGTAGTTCTTGCTTTAAAACATAAATTACATCACTAGCATTATCAGTAACTGGAAACATACGACCTTCATTTTCTTCTTTTAGTTTAAGATCTCTTTCTTCAAAGAAGGTAATAATATCACTTGGACCATAGTTAGATAAAGCGCTATATAAGAACTTTCCGTTATAAATATAATCCATAAGGTTTTCAATAGTTTTATTATTAGTGACATTACATCTTGCTCCACCGGTTATTGATAATTTCTTACCAATGATATCGTTAGAGTCTATTAATAGAACTTTCTTATAGTTTCTTGCTGCTTCAATACTTGCCATAATTCCGGCTGGTCCTGCTCCTACGCAGATAACATCATACATATTTTCACCTAATTTCTGTAGAGTAGTTGCTCGTTGCTAATACTAAATATAATACCAATAATAATCATATATGAAACAAGACTTGATCCCCCGTAACTAATGAAGGGGAGAGTAATTCCTGTTATTGGGAGT
>PPCM01000838.1_pt1 | contig 18625 bp, 20 predicted proteins | sample 1555541 | NCBI WGS metagenome assembly PPCM01 (sample SAMN05284479, study PRJNA326546) | Marine sediment metagenome, whole genome shotgun sequencing project. | isolation source: marine sediment | place: Germany: Wadden Sea | collected 2012-09-05 | reverse complement strand
TGATCTTTTAATAATGGGGTGTGCTTATAGTCACCGTATAAATATGCCACTTTGGCAAAACCATTCTTAATTAACTCATCTTGAACTAGCAAGCCATCAACCCACACAAAGACCAATAAACGATTGTACTTATCGTATTTATCAGAATCATCATCAAGTTCAAGCTCAACCACCTTTGCAGTAGTTAATAATTGACAAGTTAAATTGGATGCTTCCTTACCCCAAGGCTCTTCCCCTTTACTAGGGTGAACTGTTTCAGGGGTATCTATAGCAAGAAATCTAGCTGTAACTCTTTGACCTTCAACTTCAAACTTTGCTGTATCTCCATCAACACAACTCAAGAAATTAACTTCCTTCTTACCAGTTTTCCATTCAACACAAGGTGGTTCTTTTCCAAGACTTTCCCCATTTGCATAGAATGAACCATCTTCTTCACGAGCAAGATGCCAGTGGTTATCACTTGAATGTTGTCCATATAATTTTGATCCACATTCTATAATGCTATCTTTTCTTAGTTTTCCACCAGTTGCATTAACTGGTAGTACCAAAGTAAACATCAAAGTAAACATCAAACTAAAAACTAAAAATAAACTTAAAACTTTCTTCATATTGCACCTCTACTTTTCCATCTAATTATAACCAAGAGTAGTCACTATTAAAAGAGTTACTTATAACAATCAATGTAACTTACAAGCGAGATTTTACAAATAGCTATAAATTACTTATACTTAAGGTGTAACTAAAAGGGAGTGAGAAAATGAAATTAAATATTGCGAAGTATAAACAGTTTATCTTTGGTATTATCATTGCTGTTGTAGTAACAAGTTTAATATCTAATATGGACACAGCTAATACTAAGATGGAAAATCCTTCTGAGCCAGGCTACGAATTCACAAATAACACAGAAAATAATTATGGTGAAGGAACAACAGATGATTATCGAGAGACAGGTGATTCAAAAGATTACTTTGGTGATGAAGATCAAAAAATGATTTACTCATCAAGCATGAACTTGGAAGTTGACGATACTGATGCTGCTGTAGATGCTATTGAGGCATTAATGATGAAATATGGTAGCTACATTCAATCAATTAGTTCTTATATCAATCCTGATTACACTTATTATCATGAAGATGCTCAGTACTACCGAAGAGAATCAAAAGGTTATCACATAAACATTCGAGTTAAAGCCGAAAACTTAGATGCTTTTATTGATGAACTTGAGAAACTTGGGGATGTTACTAGCTATTCAAAATCTGCGTATAATGTAACAACACAATATAAAGACTTAGAGTCACGCTTAAAATTACATCAATCAAAATTAGAACGATTAAATGAACTTATGGCTGAGACTGCGACACTTTCTGAGTTAATCACTCTTGAAAATGCCATTAGTGAAGAAATCTATCAGATTGATAATATCATGACACAGATTAATGGATTAGATAAAGAGATTAGCTATTCTTCATTCTATATCAGTTTAACTGAGAAAGAAGAAACAATTCTTACTGTAACTAAAACAAACTTCTTCAAGGAACTAGGAGACGCATTCATTATAAGTTTAAATGAGTTTGTTTCTAACCTAGTATTCTTACTTAAATCTGTTATCTACTTAATTCCATACGCTATTATTTTGGCAATTGGATTCTTATTCTACAAAAAGACTAAGAAACAGTAGATGAGTCAACACCACTTCTAGTGGTGTTTTCTTATGAAAAAAAGACTCTTTCGAGTCTACTCTTCAATCTTCAATGTAATAAACATAATTGCATTATCATTAGATGGATCAAAGTCTTGAGGGTATAACTCAAAGTCAAAACGTATATCCACACTAATGTTATTGTCCTTTACATACTTATAAACTTCTTGATACTTATCAGGTCCAAGTTCCTTAAACAAAACCGGAAACTTAATGTACTTTCCTTCAGGAAGAGCAACTTGCTCAAACTTACCACTTACTCCGTCATAATTAGCAACTGACACAAGGGCATAATAGTTAAATAATCCAGTTTCCATGGTATTAGATGAATACTTCTCTAAACCTATATACTCTGCATCTAAAGCAATATTTAAAGAAGGTGTATTCTTAAATAATTCATCCCAGATACCACCAATATTACTTTCCTCAATATTTTTAAGGTTAACCTCTGTCTTAAATCCAATATATCTGATTTCTGGTCTCTCAAAGATTTCGTGCTTCATAGTAACCTCCTACTTTTTCTCCATTATATCAAACTACTAGTAAAAAAACTCTTTCGAGTTTATTTACTTGATTCTTTAATCATTAATGGGATAATTGAAGACATTACTCCAGCAACCGGAAATACTAACCAAGTAATTTGCCAGTCGTTTGTCAAGAAACTCCACAACAGATAAATTGCTACAGTTACTGACCAATATGCCGTCTCATATTTTGCAACTTTTTCATTTTTCGTTCTACGTTCTTGAGAAAATTCACCTTCGTTCAATAAGTACAAATAACTATCCTTAACAAAACTAGCTCTTACAATAAAATTTACGCTGACTGATACAATTGCAAGTAACAACATTACTGCAAGTATTGTGAAGGCTTCCATTTCTAGGAGAGCTGTTCCAATAATAGGAATTACTGCTAGAATGATTATTGATACTGCAAAAGCAATTGTCGTTCTATATCTTGGTAAGTATTCATCCTTTAAACGAACTACTTCATTTCTTGTTGAGTTATCTAGATCAACTTCATTTTTTCTAGCATCATCTTCATCTCCAGTACTTATAAAAATAAATACTGCAAAAGCAATTAGCAAAAACATAATTAATCCACCAATAGCCATTAAGACATTTTCATCATAACTTTTTAAGGCTTCAATCTCTTCTCCGAGAGTACCACCGATAATGAAGATAGGTGCCAAGATACATAACGATACACCAAAAGCAATCTTCTTACCTTTCACCTTCATATCATCTAAGTAGGCTAAAGCTTTACCTTTTGAGAATCTAACGACATTATTTCTAACGCCCTCTGTCTCAACACTCTTTTCCATCGAATTATCTTTAAGTAAATAATCAGTACTTACATTAAACAAACTACTCATTTGAATAATCTTATCAATTTCAGGATATGAGCCTGCACTCTCCCACTTCGATACTGATTGACGACTTACTTCCATTCTACTAGCAAGTTCTTCTTGCGACCAACCTTGTTGTTTTCTTAAATAAATAATTTTTTCTGATAATTTCATATTGACCACCTTTCTTTCACAATAATAGTATATCAAATATCTAGAATTCTACCACCAATTGCGGTTGGAAATTTGTAAACCGGTGGTTGCATTAAAAAAAGGAAAGCTTATTTGCCTTCCTTGTCGTTCTTTGCAGATTTAATTTCAGTTCTTATTTTTTCCATTTCACGGTCAAAGTCCATTAGCTTACAAGATGAACATCCTGGTTTATTTAGCTTGTCATAAATCACTTTGGCAGTAATTGATGCTAGAAATATAACTAGAATTAACAGGATAAATAAATCACTTGTAAAGAAACTACTCAACACTTGCTAAGCCTTTTCCTTTTTTTGCTAAAGCTTTCATGTAAATAAAGGCTCCAACAAACAATGCTAGATAAACTAAAGCTCCGACAAATCCTTGACCAACTTGACCATAAACTAAGATTGTACCAACTTGATAAATCAACAATGCACTTAGTATTCCGATTGCAAATTGCATTAAAATACCAAACACTAATATTTTATTATTATTCAATTGTGTCTTCATTGCCCCGATTGCTGCAAAACATGGTGGAGTAAATAAGTTAAAACACATAAATGCAAATGCTCCTACTGCACTAATTCCTAATGCTTCAGGTGATAGTCTTGATACTAATTCAAACTCCTCACTGATTGCACCATCTAGTAAGAACAAGATAGAAATTGTAGCAACAACTTCTTCTTTTGCAACAAACCCTGCAATTGATGCAGCAGCCAACTTCCAAACACCAAATCCTAATGGTAAAAGCAAGAAGGCAAATGGTGAGGCAATTGATGCTAGAATTGAATGATCTGTCGCTACTGGTTGTAATCCCCAGTTAAATGAAGATGTAAACCATACTAAAGTATTTGCTAGTACATATAATGTTGTAGCCTTTTGAATAAATGACCAAGTTTGATTCCACATATCACTTAATGCCTTTTTAATACTTGGTAACTTGTACTCTGGCATTTCCACAAGTAAATATGTATCCTCATCATCTTTGAAATTTGCTCCTGTAAAGGCTTTAATGATATACCCTGCAAATAATATCATCAATACTGATAATAACCACACAGACAAAGTTAAAGCTGATGCTAGTAGTGATTTATCAAAGAAAATCACTCCAACAAACAAAGCAATAACTGGTCCTTTTGCTCCACAAGGAACAAACGGTGATAATAAAACAGTAGTTCTTCTTTGTTTTTCATTTTTAATTGTTTTTGATGCAAGAATCCCAGGAATTGCACAACCTGTCGAAACATACATCGGAATTACCGACTTACCACTAAGACCAACTTTCTTGAAGAAGCGATCCATTACTACAGCAACACGTGCCATATAACCAGAATCTTCTAATAGTCCCAATAAGAAGAATAAAACCATAATTAATGGCAAGAAACCAATAACAGCAGCTGTCCCACCAATAATTCCATTAACAATTAAACCAGATAGTAACGGATTAGTCCCATTCGCTTCAAAGAAACTACTAGCACTCTCCATTAATAACTCTATATAACCAACTAAATAATCAGCAATAAATGGTCCTAAATATACTTGTGATATTGTAAATATCGAATACATTACAACAGCAAAGACAATTATACCTAACCATTTATGCGCTAAGAAAGTATCAATCTTATCAGAAACACTTCTTTTGAAACGATCACTATTATCTTGAACACTTTCAGAAATTAATTTTGCTTTATCAATCTTATTCATTTTTACTTCCCTCTTCTTTTAGTTCTTCTAACATTTTTTCAATACCACGTTTTTTATTTGCTTGAATTGGGACTACCTTGTGACCTAACATCTCCGACAACTTATTGATATTAATCTTACTTGTCTTACTGACTTTATCATATTTATTTAAGGCAACTACCATAGGAATATTTAACTCACTAAGTTCTAAAGTAAACTTTAGACCACGTTCTAAGTTCTGAGCATCAATGATATTCACTAAGCAGTCTACATCAAATGACTTAATGAAATCAATTGCCTCATGTTCATCATTTGTATAACTCTCAATACCATAAGCACCTGGTAAGTCAACAACAACTAAGTTATCAATTATTTTTTGATACTTCTTTCTTGCCTTACTTACTTTCTTTTCCACTGTTACTCCTGCCCAGTTTCCAACCTTTTCATTGTTTCCTGTTAATACATTGTACAATGTTGTTTTTCCACTGTTCGGATTTCCTGCAAGTGCTATTCGCATAATTCCACCTCTATTAGTTTCGCCATACTAGAATCTAGTCCATATCTAGTATCAAGAATACTAATAATAAAATTACTAGCAACTTTGCTCATAATCATCAACTCTACACCTTCATTAAAACCAAGATTACTTAAGTAAAGTCTTGTCTTTTCATTTCCCGATATTGATTTGATACAGTATAATTTTCCCATTTTTGCTTTTTTTAAAGTCAACATAAAATCACCTCTGGTCTTGCAACTACTCTAAAATATAGTATTTTTTGAAGTAAATAAAAGATAAGTTATCTAAAACTAACTCTATACAATACTACCAAAGCCCTATTGCAAAGTCAATATAATCCAAACCATTTAAACGCGTGGTTCTATCCACATTAAGTTAGTTGTGGCTAACTTGCCTAAAATATATCATGTGACCCATTGATTTGCAATACATTTATTAAATTTTTCACAAGAATTATTGAATTTTTATAAAGTCTAGAATATATGACTTTATTAGCTAATGGGATTGGATTTATCCAATTAAAAAGGGCTCAATTAAGAACCCTCATTTTCCTTTGTTATTTTTGAAATACACTCAAATAACTCGTCGCCTGGAACTGGTCTTGAAAAATAGAAACCTTGAACAACATCAATTCCAATTTCTTCAATTATATCAAGTTCATATTTACTTTCTACCCCTTCAGCTACTACTTCAAGCCCTAGTTTATGAGCCATGTGAGTTACTGTTTCTACCATCAAATGAGCATTATCTGAGTTAACACATTTTTGAGTCAAACCTTTGTCTATTTTCAAAGTATCAACATTTAGTTCATTCAACACATGAAGCGATGAGTAACCTGAACCAAAATCATCAAGTGAAAAACGTATTCCGTATGTGTTCATTTTATTCATTCTCTCTTTGATAACTTCTTCATCTTGTATAAACATTGATTCAGTTATTTCAAACTCTAATTCAGATGGATCGACCCCATTCTCACTTAGAATATCAAGCAAGTTATCGATAAACTTATCATCCATTATTTGTCTTATCGAAAGATTGACGGCAATTGAAATGAAATTCCCCTCTTCCTTCCATTTGACTATTTGCTGGCATACTTTCCTTATTACTATATAACCTAGTTCAATTATCATCCCACTAGTTTCAGCAAACTCAATAAACCCCTCTGGCTTTACTATCCCTCTTGTAGGATGTTTCCACCTAGTTAGGGCTTCTGCGCTATCTATCTTGTTATTCCAAAGAGTTACTTTAGGCTGATAATATACTTCAAAGCAATCATTTTCTAAACCTAGTGAAAAATCATGTTCAAGAGCTGTCAAACCAAGCAAATGGTCATACATCTCACGATCATATACCCTAAAGTTATTACGACCATCTTCTCTTGCTTGAATCATCGCAAGATCAGATGCCCTTAAGAAGTCCTCCAATCTTCCAAACTCGACATTTCTTGAAACAATCCCGATACTTACTGTCACAAAGAAGTTGTGACCTAAAAACTCTACACTCTTTCCAAAATCAGAAAGAACTTCATGAGCAATTTTGACCAGATCTGAGACCCCATCTTTTTGCTCGTTTACAATCATGAATTCATCAATACTTATGTGATAGAGATCCAATCCTCGCGATTGCTCAAATAACCTTGCAGCTATTAAACTTATAAATTGATCACCTTGTGAGTATCCTATAAGATCATTTATTACACGGAACTGATCAATGTTGATATAACACATACTTAGATGTTGGGAGTTCTCAAACTTTTCAGCTATCTCGATAGAGAATGAGTTACGATTTCTAAGGTTTGTTACCGGATGAAAATGGGCAAGTTGATGTAACCTTGTCTGCGTTCGCATTTGCTTTTCATTACTTGAGTTTATCGCATCAATCATCATCCCTAGTTCATTTTTCTCATTATGCTGGATTTGAAACTGCAGTTCACCTGCTTCAATTCTCTTCAATCCATCTATCACTGTTGAAAATACTTTGTAATACCTTCTATAAAGTCCATAGAACAAGGATAGTAAGATGACTAACGCTATAATAAACCCTCCCACAACTAATCTCTTTACGTCTTTCCTAGCACTAAGCAAAATTGACTTGGGTATCGAGTGAACAAAGGTCCATCCCCCTCTAGTCTCTTTATGATAATTAATATATTTTTGTCCGTAGAAGTCCATCTCATAAGAATTCTCAATATCATAAATTACTCCTACGTGAGTTCCCTCTTTATAAAAAGGGTGGTAGACAACTAAATCACTAGAATCATAAATCCAGAAGAAATCACCTTCAAAATATGAGGTACTAGAGAGTAACATCTCTATTCTATACGGATCTAAATACATTCCTACAACACCGATAAAGACATCCCCCACATACATTGGTGATACATATGAAACAACATGTTCACCAAATTGATTAGTGTAAGATTCAACCCAATGTGATTTATTTACATCCTTTGCGGTAAAGAACCATTCCATATCCACGCTCTCATAGTTTTCGATCGGTATATCTTGCTCAATGATTAACTCCCCATTCACTTCTCGAAGCCAAACATCATGAACAGCATCATCAAGTTCAGGGTTAAAAAAAACGTATAAACTATCAGTCATCCCGTACTCATAACTTAGATAATCTTCAAGAATCTCTTCTAGCTGAGATTCAAGCAAATTTAAATCTCCTACTTTTAACTGCGCATTATCATCAAACTGATTTGATATATACATAGAAAGATTATTTACTGTTACCTCTACAAGAATCTTCTCTCCTTCAAACTCAGATAAAATAGAGTTTAGAGATGAATCATTTCTTTCTTCAATCGCATCATCATACAAATTAAGCAAATAATTGGCAATAAAGTGATTTGTGAAACTGGCAAACAGAATAATAACAATAAAAATTATCAGTAACTTAAAACTCAACGATTGAAATTTCATCAAATCACCTCCACTTTTAGTATCTCAAACATTCAGTGAATAGTTAAATAATTTGACTCTTTTTTTAATTAAGTACATTTTTATGGAGATAATCCATAATTTTTACGAGCATATTCGTTGTGTACAACCGAAATAGCTACTATACTCTACGTGAGGTGAGATAAATGGTTACATTAAATAATAATATCGTTGAAAGCATTCTTCTTCATTTCCATAAAAATGATCCTCGCTTCTATTTAATTCATGATACAGTCGAGATTAATGGAATGGAGAAGGATATATCTAAAAAATATATAGCTATTCTTTGTGAATCAGGATACTTACAAGGTTTCTTTGTGGAAATTGGAGAGAACTATGGTAAGTATGCAATTGGTGGCCTAAGTGCTATCGGGAAAGAAGCTGTAAGACAGCATTTCCTAGGAAATAAAATTGATATTCATAGAAACTATTAGACCAAGTGAAGACTTGGTTTTTTTTGTAACTAAGTATCTAATTTTTGCAACTTAAAAAATCTGCTTTATCTTCCTCATACAGTATCATATAATGTTTTCAGGAGGGGTTCATAGATGATAGACATAAAATTAGAATGTTCACCAAAATTAGAGGGGGAGTTGAAGACATTGTTAGAGAATGCTGGATTTTCAATCAGAGAAGATGCCGATTTAGTATTAACAGAAAAATTAATAAAACATAAGTTTGTCTTTGGTCACCATGAAAATGATATTGTTTTACTAAAGCCCTCTGATATTGTTTTTGTAGAGAGTATTAACTCTGAGATTTTTGTCCACACAATGGAACAAAAATACACAGGAAAGCTAAAACTTTATGAGTATGAAGGGTTGTTTGAAAACTTTGGTTTCTTAAGAGTTCATAAATCATATGTTATAAACATAAATATGATTAAAAAAATCAAGGCTTCATTTAACTCAAAATATCTTTTAGAGATGAGAAATCAAGATAAAGTCGAAGTTTCTAGAAGCTATTACTACAAGTTCAAAGATAAAATAGGATTTTAGGAGGGAAAAATATGAACTTAAGTTTGATAGATTTATTTACAATTGCAGCTTTATATATTCTAACTGTAATAGGATACAGATCAATCTACAATTGGCACATTAATAAATCATTAAGTAAAGACAAGAAAATAATAATACCTACACCATTCATAACATCAGTGATTGCATTTACTTTAGTTGTCACTTCTGTGTATGTGTTTAGACAACCAGAAGAAAAAATATATATCGCTAACTTCACGAGAAGTACATATCAGCAAGATCCAAATGAGGAAGAGAGTTTCTCTTATCCTACCTGGGGGCACATTAGTGCTAAATGGGGTAAATATGCACCTTTTGGAGTAGAGCATTTCCACTACGCAATAGATATTGCAAATGAGGAGCAAACCTTGATATATGCTGCAAGAAGTGGAGAGATTATTGAAATGGGGTACGTTGATACTGGTGGCTACATCATTAAGATAAAACACTCTGATGAGTTTACAACATTATATGCCCACTTATATAAGTATGCAGAAGGCCTAAAAGTAGGAGATACTGTAAAGGCCAATACTGTTATTGGATATATGGGTAAGAGTGGTAAAGTAACAGGTTCTCATCTCCATTTCGAAATCTGGAAAAACGGCGAGCGTGTTAATCCCCTAGATTACTTAAATGTAAATGGTTTTACAAAATAAAAGGAAACTTAGACGGCAAATACAGTCTAAGTTTTTTTCAACTGACAATTGAAAAAGAGGGCCATTTATTCAAGAACTCTTTTATAGTATTCAAATACCTCCTGTAATATAATGGTTTCAGGAGGAGATAATATGGAACTAATCAAAATTGGAAATTATATTAACAAGTGCAGGAGAGCACAAAAAATTACTCAAGAGCAATTAGGTGAGAAGTTAGGAGTTTCTTTTCAAGCTGTTTCGAACTGGGAGCAAGGGAAGAACTTGCCAGACGCATCACTACTACTTGATCTTGCAATTTGTCTAGACACTACTGTAGACAATATTCTAAAAGGTGGTACTAAAGCAAATGAAGATCAAAAAATCATCAGAGTCAAAGATATTATTCAAGGAATTGATAACTTAGCATCTATCAAGGAACTACTTGGTAAGGACAATACTTTCTACAAATATATGGTAGAAGGTATCTCTAAAGGAATGAATACTAACTTTGAAGAGGCAATAGAGTCAAACTACTTAAGAGAGTTCTTAGTAATTGAAATACTAATTCAAAACTCTTATACAGGCCATTACATTGACCACGATGAGGTAAGAAACTTGCTAACTTACGAAAAAACTAAGAATGTATTCTTTGAGTACATAAAGAAGAAACCCGAGAACTTTAATAGCAATGATTTAATAGTTAATTTATAAAAAGCCTTTGAAATCACTTCAAAGGCTTTTTTGTTTAAATTATTTTGTTTAATTTAACAAAAAAGTTTTATATAATAAAAATACTAGAACTGGAGTGATATTATGAATGAAGTTAAACAAGAAGTCTCAAAAAAGTATAATGAAATTATTCATAAGCAAGTCGAATCTAAATTTGATTTGGTTTTTCCATACGCTGCGTTAACTTGTTTTATAACCGCAATAATTGTCATGCAGTTTGAGATTCCAAAGATTTTTGCATTCGTCAATTTCATAATGGGTTCCATTCTAATGTTTTTATTTGTACTTAGAAGACGATTGAATGTCCGTGTTAAGATTTCCGTCACAATCTTTCTTGCCATCTCTATAGGTTTTGCATCTTTCTTAGATGGTGGTTTTACAAGTTCATTCGCTACCTTGTTTGCTCTAGGAAACATTGTTGCAGTATTGTTTATGAGCAAGAAGTATTGTTATCGTTTAGGTATTTTATCGATAGTTCTCTATTTCATTTTGTGGTTGTATAATGAGATTTACCTAGTTAATACCATTTTTTACACAACACCAGATCGTTTTTTCATTCAAATAATCGTATATATTCTATATCTTATCATGCTTAACGTAAGCGTTTCATCAATCAAAAAAAGTCTCAATGATAGCATCAGCAAACTTGAAGTAACATTAGCACATGTAAATAAAGTAGCTTACTACGACACTTTAACAGAACTGCCTAACTTAAAGCATTTCTTAATGAAACTCAAGGCTCTCAATCCTAAACATGGGGCAATAATTATTATTCACCTTAAATCATTAAGAGTCATAAACTCAATATATGGTGAAGATACCGGAGATCGTCTTCTTCAGTTCTTTGCAATCGAGTTAAAGAAATTTGCTAAAGAGAAGTCTCTTGTTGCAAGACATAGTGGTAATGAGTTTATAATATATTGTTCAGAAGTTAATGAACTCAAAATTAGAAGCAGTATCGACGAGTTGATTTACGAAGTATCAAACTCCGTTAAAAGATTTCTCTTTGATCTTAACTTAAACTATTTCATTGGTTTCTCATATGTTGACGAAAACGAAGATATTGATTTATGTTACAGCCATGCAAAGATTGCCCTAACATATGTCAAGAAATACAACACCGGAACAATCTACGCATTTGATCAGGAGTTATTAGATAATATTGTAAAAGAAGAAGTAGTTAAAAACACCATTGATCAAGCTATAATAAATAATGAAATAGAACTTTATTATCAGGAAAAAGTTGATTCAACAATTAATAAAGTTATAGGTGTTGAGGCCCTGTCTAGATGGACCCATGAAGAACTTGGAAAGATATCACCCGATTACTTCATTCCGATTGTCGAAAAGATGGGTTTTAGTATTAGGTATGGGGTTTATATCATTGAAAAAGCATTTAAGGATTACAAGAAACTAGTTGAGATATATGGTAAGGATGTAACAGTTTCATTAAATATCTCTCCCTCTCATTTGATCAGCCATAAGTTCATTGATGAGATTACTTCTTTAAAAAATATCTACAATATACCTAACAATGTGATTATGATTGAAATCACAGAAGGAGTAATGATAGAAGATTTTGATACAGTAAAAACACGTATTGACATGTTACATGATTATGGTTTCAAAGTATCTTTAGATGATTTTGGAACAGGATATTCATCAATTAACTACTTAGCTACATTAGATATTGATGAGCTAAAACTAGACAAGGAATTTGTTTGTAATATTTCCACAAACCTTAAAACATATATCATCACTGAATCATTAGTTGAGATTGCAAAAAAATATAGAATTTCAATGATTGCCGAAGGTGTTGAAACTGAGTCACAAGTTCAAACTCTACAAAAAATTGGATGTATTTACATGCAAGGTTATTACTACTCAAAACCAAAAAAACTTCAGTAGGTCGCGTAAGCGACCTTTTCTTATGAGGTTGATAGTGCTTTTACAATATTTATTTTTGATGCTCTTTTAGCAGGTTGATACCCAAACATGAAACCAAGGAACATTGAAAACAGCAATGTATTTAGTAAATACTTATAGTTTAATGACACCTCTAGTTCAAGAATATTTAGGATTAGAATCATTAGTAATACTCCTAGGCCTAGGCCAACTATTCCACCAATAAAAGTAAGTAACATTGATTCGATTAGGAATTGGGTCTTAATCGCTTTTTCTGAAGCTCCAATAGCTCGTTTAATTCCTACCTCTTTGGTCCGTTCTAAAACACTTACAAACATGATGTTCATAATTCCTATCCCCGCAACAAATAAAGATATAAGAGCAATTATTGACATCACAAAAGAAATCACAGCGGTGATTGAGTTTATTGCATTTAAAATAATACTCAAATCTTCTGCTTGGTAACTACCGTTTTGATGATTGTATTTCATATCCAATAGAGTACCTACTTTATCGCCAACTACCAACGGATTGTACCCTGTCTTGGTCTTGACAATTAACTTATCAATAGCCCTCTCTGAAAACATTCCATCAAAGGTTGTTCGACTTAATACCACAGCATTTGATAACTTCTCATTAGCCTCAAAAACACCTACAATAATAAAGACTCTATTTGCCAGATGTAGGCGTTTTCCTAGTATCGTCTCCTCAGCAAATCCTAGCTTTTTAATAAGAGATTGCTCAATTATTATTGCTTGCTTTTGTTCGTTTACATTTAACTCATTTATATCAAGGCCTTCTACTAATTCATACTCATAAAAATCATTGAAAAGTACATCTTTCCTTTTTACAGAAACTTGAAATCTTTTTTCATCCAGAACTATCGATTTTTTTATACTATAATCAGGATAAACAGAGTCTACTCCATCAATTTCTTTCTCAATGAATGCAGTGTCATTCTCTTGAAAATAATATCCTTCAACATCACTGACTACTTGACCTATGAAATCAAAAATTTCCTGGTCACTTTCAGGAACAAATGATATACTAACTCCTCCATTTTGTCCAATCAACTCTTTTTCAATAGCTATCTCTACCGCATCACTGATTGCAAGAATCATATAAACAACCATTACTCCAATAACAATCCCAATAAGAGATAATATTGATCTCAATTTATTTGCATTAATTTCATCGATACTAAGTCTTAAGTATTCAAGAAACATTTAAGTTCACCTCATCACTAATTATTCTTCCATCACTTAGTGTCACAATTCTCTTTGCTTTTTTTGCTACATCTTCATCATGAGTAACAATAATTATTGTTCTACCTTTTGAGTGTAGTTGTTCAAAGATGTTTAATACTTGAGTTTGGGTTTCACAATCCAAAGCTCCTGTTGGTTCATCAGCCAATATTACCAAAGGGTCATTCGCTAAAGCTCTTGCAATGGCCACTCTTTGCTTTTCTCCACCCGATAATTGATTAGGAAATCTATTACCATAGTCATCTAACTCCACATCACACAAGAGCTTTTTAGCCCTTGAAAAGCGTTTTGTCTTACTTACCTTGTTGTAAAGCATAGGAACATAGACATTTCTCATTACTGTTGCCTTTACCATTAGATTGAAAGACTGAAAAACGAATCCAAATTTTTCTAGTCTTAGTTTTGTTTTATCTACCAATTGACTACTAGTATCATGATTATCAAAGTAATACTCTCCCTTTGTAGGTTCATCAAGCAATCCAATAATATTTAGCAAAGTTGACTTCCCACTTCCACTCCTTCCAACAATCGCTAGATACTCCCCCCTTTGTATTTTTAAGTTTATTGAATCCAAAGCCATTTTATTATTCTTTTTGTTATACCTTTTAGATACTCCCCTTAACTCAATCATTACCATCAACCCTCACATAAACAAGAACACTACTTCCATAGTAGTATTCAGTTGTTATATCTATTGATGTTTCATAATAGGAAGTGTCTAAGGATTTGATGTTTACGGGTAGTAAAGAAATATCACTAATTACACCTTCGATCGAATGATCACTGTTCGACTTTTCAACTCTTAAAACATCACCTCTTTGAAGATACTTTAGTTCATACTCAGCTACTTCTATCATAACAATCTTCTCAACGGATAGAAGTATCAAAAAGGGATTTGCAGATAACTTAGCAGCTTTTGCATCTTCACCAATGTAGTGTATTATCCCATCATAAGGGGCGTAGTAGTTATTTTTTCGATACTTCGTTTTAATTAACAGTTGCCCTTCTTTAACAAGCTCACCTTTATTCACTAAAACGTCCTTAACTTCAAGAGCATTAGTAACAAAGAAATTACCCGTGAACTTTGGTAAGACTTTTCCTGAATATATAATCTCTTCTGTTAACTCAACTTCTTCCACAACAGGTTTTGGCTTTATTGTTGTTTTACTACCTTCAATAAGATTTAAAACACTCGAAATAGTAAGAATGACTCCCACTGAAATCAAAGTCATGTAAAAGAATTTTTTCATCTTAACCCTCCTCATCTTTTACTAATACTTTATTTCCTGCTTTTTTATTTTTTCCTTCAAAAAAAATACAACCGTTGGTTGTATTTTAATAATTACTTTTCTTAATCTCAAAATAAGCTCTTGGATGAGCACATACAGGGCATGCACTTGGTGCCTTTTCTCCGATGTGGATATGACCACACTTCCTACAATACCAAGTAGTTTTATTTTCCCTTTTAAAAACTTTTTCATTCTCAATGTTTGAAAGTAGCTGGCGATAACGCATTTCATGATCCTTTTCAATTTCAGCAATTCTTCCAAACTGCAACGCAATCTTTTTGAATCCCTCTTCTAAAGCCACTCGAGCAAACTCTGGATATAACTCGACAAACTCCTCGTGTTCCCCTTCTGCAGCTGCTAGTAAATTTTCTTCTGTAGTACCAACAATACCGGCAGGGTAAGTAGCCGTTATTTCAACTGCTCCCCCATCTAGGAAGTTAAAAAACACCTTCGCATGTTGATATTCGTTTTCAGCAGTTTCTAGAAAGAAGGCACCGACTTGCTCGTAACCATCCTTTTTAGCTTGCTTTGCAAATAGAGTATATCTGTTTCTTGCCTGTGACTCTCCTGCAAAAGCCTTTAATAAATTCTTTTCTGTTTGAGTTCCTTTTACTGACATAAACTTATCCTCCTTATAATAAAAGTATAGCATATGTATAAAAGGGATTTAATCACTGATTTATTTTTTTATATTCGCAGTAGCCTTCACCTACTACTTTTCCACAACTATAGTAGTTGTTATCAAGTCCATATAGTAAACTCTTTACATCCTTTAAATCAATAGTTCCCTCTTTCACTAGGTGCTTTTCAACAATAGTTTTTAAGACATCACAGATAATAATTACTCTTTTCTCTACTTCCACTCTTTCTCTCTCTTTTAAAAGTAATGAGACTGGACTATTAGAAACGATCGGTATATTTTCAATTATTTCCCATTTAAAAAGATTTTCCTTTGGTTTATCATTACCAGAAACACAACCAGCGTAATCGACTTGCTTAATCATTTCCACTGTTGCCACATTAACACTAAATGGTTTATTTCCGTTAATATTAGTTGTTGCCAAATGATTTTTATGTAAAGATATCATGACCAATGGAGGATTCATTCCTGCAACAGCAATATCCCCAATAGTAGTAAAGTTTATTTTTTTTTCATCTCTAGAAGCTAGAATGGCAATTGTAACTGGATGAACTAAAGGTAGTTTCTCACTTAGAATCTTCTTCATAAATATTACCAAAACTTATCATGAATGAACAAACATCATCACCATCAAATAAGTTCTTCAAAACCTTTATATTAACTTTATCACCAGTGATATACTCCCAAATATCTTTATAGAAACCGCCTCCACAATTGCAATAAATTGAATCTAAAGCAGTACCATCTAATAGTAATTTTCTCACTCTTGGACAGTGGCAATAATAATACTTCTTCATTATTAAATCACTTTCACTATAGTATTCGTGGAATAACGAGGGTATTTTGGTTACAACTATTTTATCTTCTTGATAGATCCCTGCAACCCCCATTCCAGCATTTATTAACTGATTTACTTTCTCATCATCAATCTTCTTATATTCTTTTATATCAACTCTAAACCTATCTAACAAGGCCTTATGAGCAACTTCAATAGATTGAGTTTGCTGATATATATCTTTAATGGTCTCTAGATTCTCTTTGGGCATATGACAAGCACAATTTTGAAATAATTGTCTTGTTTCATCTAAGCCAACTTCATCAGTTAGTATATCTATTAACTGATTTGTAAACGGTATCGCATCAAGTTCACTTAAGGTACAATATTTTTCACTTACTGAAACATTCTCTAGCTTCCTAATATTCTTATTAACTCGATTTCTCCACATTATTTCAAACTCATTCATCTTATCACTCCTACCTAAATTATATAAAAATCAAAATAATTAAACTTGATATTTTGTGCTATTAGATATCAACTATTCAATAGAAACTATGTAATAGAAGTTGATTGATCCATCTTTATTTTTAGTAGTAAACTCAATTTCACATTGTCTCGTTGATATAAATCTACTTTTCTCCCACTCATCATAGATAACTTTTTTTAGTTTTGGGATCAGATCCATACTTGTTGATGGACTGATAAATCTAATTGCCTTATTAATCCTCAAAAATAGTTTTTCATCCTTTAATTGCTCATCTTTTGTTAAATAGCCTACAAAGTAATCATACTCTAGGTTATCTTCTCTAAGATTTGTGTGTAATCTATACAAGGTATTATCGCTAGGATATTTGCTTATGAAATCATCAACAAATTCTTTCTGCAATTCTTGAGTTTTATGATAGTCTTTTTCGATTATATGTATTTTTGAACCATTTAGAGATAACTCAAGGTCGTAGACAAAATCGTATCTCAAAGAAATTAAGTTATGACTTGGAATATCATACTTAATCACCGGAAAATGAGTAAATACATTTATATTTTTCTTTCTTGCCTCACTTGGATTTACCTGATGAATCTTTTTAAAGGCTCTTGTAAAAGCTTCATTAGAAGAATATCCATACTTAAAAGCAATATCTATGATTTTATTGGATGTATTCGATATCTCATAAGAAGCGAGAGTGATTCTACGGTTTCTTATGTACTCCTTTAAAGAATACCCCGTCATCATTGAAAAAATTCTTGCAAAATGATGATATGATACTCCACACTCTTTCGCAACATCATGAAGATTTATCGTGCTTTTCAGATTCTCCTCTATATAATCTGATGCCTTATTTACTAATTTAAACCAGTTCATATTATCACTCCTTATAAATAATTATAGCAAAGTAATAATGGTTTTACCTACTCTTTATCGACTAGTAATAATTCCAAGAAAACGATTTTCATTATAATCACAGAATCTAGTTTTAGAAATAAAGTAAGTATATGCAAGAACCAAGAGTGAAAACATTGGGGTTATATAGATATTTAATACAAGTTGTAAATCAAATAATATCGTAAGGAAAAATAAGATGATTCCAATAATATGGGCATGTATGAAATGTCTAGTTTGCAGTGAAGCAAATATTGATAAGACTGAAAATAGGAGTAGAAAAGTACTTAACAAGGTAAACGATTGAACAAAGGATATATTTTTAAGACTGAGGTTATTATACTCATTATACAAGTTGTCTGTAATGATGATATCCTCTTCGTTTCTGTAAAATTTTACAATTGATTTATCATACTCAATTACTTCTTTTATTCCGGTAATATCAGCATCTATAACTGTGGTATACTCATCATTATCAAATAATCCCAGTTTAAATGATGTAGCTCCGTATTTAGATGCAAAGGCTTGAATATTATAGAATACTCCAATGTTTGCTATAATAAAGATAATCAAAACAATAACTGAGTACCAACCCATCATCTCATA
>PPCM01000837.1_pt1 | contig 18665 bp, 14 predicted proteins | sample 1555541 | NCBI WGS metagenome assembly PPCM01 (sample SAMN05284479, study PRJNA326546) | Marine sediment metagenome, whole genome shotgun sequencing project. | isolation source: marine sediment | place: Germany: Wadden Sea | collected 2012-09-05 | reverse complement strand
CGGGGGGCAAGCCAACCGATAATATGAACATGTCCAGCAAAGAAAAAAGCACTCAAAAGTACGAGCATATCTCCGTATGCAATGGCAAACGACTCTGAAATGCTGAGAAAATAAAGGCCGGAAGTTGCCAGCCCGGCGCCTATCCAGGTGCCGATTCCCGGTCTCTGCCTGAACAGCAGTCCGGTTATGGGAACGATCACCACGTAAAGGCCGGTTATGAAGCCCGCCTTGCCGGCGGTCGTGTAGACGAGCCCGATCTGTTGCAGGGAAGCGCCAAGGAAGAGAAACAATCCGGCAAGACAACCTCCCGCGACAACGGTTTTTTGGGATCTGGAATCGATTTCGCGGTATGAGGCGCCTTCATCCTTTTTGAAGAATGCCATGAGGGGCAGCAGCGACAAACTCCCGAGTAAAAACCGCACGCCGTTAAAGGTGAAGGGTCCCACATGATCCATCCCCATTCTCTGGGCAACAAATGCAAATCCCCAGATGATGGCCGTCAACAGTAGTAAAACATCTGATTTCAATGCCCGGTTTCCCATTTTAACTGCAACCCATCCTTTAATATAACTTCGTGTTAACGATCAACGGGGCATATTTCAAACAACGGTGCCCGGGTTTCCGTTGCCCCCCGCAGCCTTAAACCATCCGGCAAGATCAAGAGGGTTGATTCTTATATGAAAACAGGGAACGGTTGTCAAGAAATCATCTTTTAAGTGCGAACACGGCAATAATCCGCGACACGAACACTGCCGAGTCCCGGGCTGTATTACAGGTAGTAATTGAGGGACATGGGGCGACGCTTAGGCACGGGGAAAAGTCAACTTATGGAATAAGACGGGCCCCCTGCCCGGGGTGAAGACGGCGCGGACCCGGGACAAAGGGAATGGTCGGAACCGACCGTCCGTGGATAATACTTGGTGTTTCATAGGGTTACCCACGGACGGACGGCCATCTTTCGATGAAACGGCAGTCGGGATACCCCGAGGGGGATTCAGGAAATTCACGGCGGACCGTAACCAAGGGGAAGTCGTGTAGTGTCACAAAGCGGGAAAGGAGGTCAACGGGCACCGATCAAGGAATCGAGAAGAGCCGTCAAGCGCTTATTCAATTTTCCGGTAGAGTTCCTTGAAGCAACTTCGTTCGTAATAGGATGACGACGCAATATCATAGACCGCTTCATTCTCATGAATCAACCTGGCGCCCCCTTCCCAGAATCCACACGCGCACACCACGACATCGCCCAGTGAGAATTTTTTCCCGCAAGCGGCACATCCCTCCGCGTTAAAGGTATTGAGTTTCTCAAGGTCCATGATCATCTTTTTTGTCTCTTTATTGCTCTTTTCCATACTTGCCTCCATAACGATATTGAAATCTTTGTGGACCGCAGGCTTTTGTTGGGATGAGTCATCCTCCCATGGGGCACTCGTTTTCAGTCAAGCACGCATGGGATAGTCCCGCACCGGCTTATGAAAACCGGTGGTTCGGAACAACTTGTATCACTAAGACAAAATAGAACTGATATTTAAAAGGTTCAACCCGGTAATCCCTTTCACGTTTCTCCAGCCGCCGTGAAAAGGCGTAAAGCGCCCCTCAACCACCAAGTCCCTTGATCCACCGGGTCACGAGCAAGGCTGCGGATCGCTGATGCAACTTTGACAGGAACATATGATCCACTCCGGGCATCAATGCAAGTTCCGCCGTTCGGGGGTTCAACGCGTGAGCCTTATGCGCCTCTTGAACGGGAATGATTTCGTCCGCTTCACCATGAACGATCAGCATTTTTTTATTTAAGGATTCAATGATCACCGCCGTATTGTGTGTCAAGGCATCCGTGAAAAAACCCTGTTTCAGGGTCAGCTTTCTGTTGCGACTCACAAATGAAACCGCCTTGTTCTCCTTCAACTCTCTTTTCTGGGATGCGTCCAGAAAAAAATACGGATCGACTCCCGAGAGTCTGCCCGCGATACAGCAGATTGACGAAACCCGATCCGAAGCCGCCCCGGCGATCAAGGAGACGATTGCTCCCATGCTGTGACCCGCAAGATGAATTATTCCCGGACCTCTTGTTCTCAAGTATTCCGCCGCAGCGTTTATTTCACCAACACTTTTCGAGAAGGTGGTATCGGAAAAGTCTCCCTCGCTTTGCCCGTTTCCGGAAAAGTCGAACCGCAGGGCCATGATTCCCGCTTCGCACAACTGGTTGCAGATTTGTGTCAAAATGCTGATATGCCGTGAGCCGGTAAAACAGTGGGCAACGACCACCCCTTGGCTCGACGGCGCCTCCGGCACATGAAGCGTACCAGTGAGCAATTCACCGGCATCGTTGTAAAAATATATTTTTTCCTGCATTATTTAATCCGGTTGTCATGATTCGTTTTCTTTATCTCCGCCAACGACAACGGCGGCCGGTTCGTCATCCTCGGATGAAACCGAGCCTCCATGCACTCGGCGGCAAGCGGCGATCTCATGTGAGCGATGCGCCGCACCGTCCATTTAAATACATTGTAGCATCCATAAAATATATTTAAAACTCAACTTTTGGTTTTAACGGCACTCAACCGTTCATCCACGTAAACCTAGTCCTTATCGTGCAATATTCAGGCTTGAAAAACATCAGGGTGCCGCCACAAGATCGCTCCAAACGGAATCAAAGGCACACGCCTCCGTCTAAAATATTATGAAAACAGGGATAATGATTCGATCTGTTGACACCGTGCCCGCCTGAATTTGCGACGGCTCCCGATTTCTCTTGATCCTTTCGCCTTGTTGGTGATTTAATGCTGAAAAATATTCATGGACATATAAAGAGGAACAAACGGATATGGAAATTGAAGCGCTCATCAGAGACCTCGGGCTGAAAGCCCACCCCGAAGGCGGTTATTTCAAGGAGACCTACAGATGCGACGAGACAGCCGGTCCGGAACTTTTACCGGAACGCTTCGAGGGAAATCGTGCCTATTCAACGGCCATCTACTACCTCCTTGCCGGCAGCGACATCTCGGCCTTTCACAGAATTAAATCCGATGAAATCTGGCATTTCTACTCAGGGCGCACCATTATTATTCACGTAATCCATTCGGACGGAACCCTTGAACAGAAAAAACTCGGTTCCAACCCCGACAGGGGTGAGTCCTTTCAGGTTCTTGTCAAAAGGGGCTGCTGGTTCGCGGCGGGCCTCGAATACGAAGAGGGATACGCGCTCGTTGGATGCACGGTTTCTCCCGGCTTTGATTTTGCGGACTTTGAGATGGGAAACAGACAGCGACTTGTTTTATCGTACCCCGAACACCAGGCACTCATCGAAAAATACACCACGTGATTTTTTTACGGCAGGGAAAACTTTACCTTGCATTGTTAGTGATTTATCATTAGTGTTATTGATTTTGAAAGCCGATCCGAAAATGATCGGCACCTGTTCCGAATAAAAGGACGGTTAAAGTTTAAATACATTATTATTCATATATACGAGGGCATTCAATGGCAAAAATATTTCGACCCAGCAATCGGGAATCAAAACTCCTTTCGAAAATTGAATCATCAAAAGAGCGGTCACGAAGGAAATCCATCCAGGGCATCAAGGACTCTCTGGAGCCCCTCAGCAATGCCATTGCCATGAAGCTTGTTGAAACCAAGCTCGTTGAAACCACAAGCAAGAACTCATTGCAGGATCAGCTTATGAACTGCCTTGACGGTTTGAGCCGCGCGGATGATTTTGATGTGGATTATAAGATCGCTCCCCAGCGGAACCTGGTATCAAATCCAAACGTGGTGAGCATCTATCTGACCGTATTTGTTCTTGAAGACCTCCTGAACAACCCCGACGTCATCGATGTTTACGGTTCCGACGAGGACATTTACCACTGCATAAACAACCAGGTAACCAAGCACCTGGGGGTTTAATTATTTTCGGCACTTCCCCGCCGGCGAATATGCCGCCCGTCCATCAAGCCGGGGTCTCCTCATTGGTGAATGAGATCCCGGACAAAATCAAGCAGCTCCCTCCTTCACAATAATGCCGTATCAACCGTGCGCAGGATTCCAGGTATCGTCCTCAAGAACGATTCACCATGGAATCGTTTTGAGACCTTGATTCCGCCGACGCTCCCCTCACCGCCTCCTCATAAACGAACCGGGGCTCCCCGCGTCATTTTTTCCATCTCCAATCGGCGGCTTACATTGCCTCGACTCAGTTGAACAATCCAGGGTACATAATTATTCCATGTCCCGTCCCCTCCTTTTTTTACGAAAGTTCGATATCACACCTCCCCTTCCGGCGGTTGGCCGGCGACGTTAAGGTTTCGCCACCGGAGATCATTCAGTGGATTTCGTCAAACATGAAATCCATTCTCCCGATGATAAATATATCCCGTAAGTATATACGCGAACCCGATGTGGACTTATCTGATTGTTTTGACGATTTTATAAAAGCTGAAATTAATGCTTCCCCGGCTTACATTGGAACAACGCCTTAAAAGGAAATCGCGCTACCGGCCCGAAAATTATCGCCGCGAATTATCGCAGGTGAGTTTTGTCGTCATTTCGTCATTTCGCCGTGGACGAAGCTATTTCGCCGACCAGTTGACCGCGAATCGCGACACGGTGTCCCGCATCGCTGTTTCACTCTCCAACGGAAGTATCAGCATGTGCATCGAATACTCCTGTTTGTTATGTTTATTACTTTCTATTTTACTTTCTTATCAAAGAATTTGTTTAGGACTCGCATTGCATGCGCCGTATCGTGTCTACGCTCACAGGTAACTGAATACCAATGAAATATGGATAGAGGCGCAACACGATGATTCATTTGATAGAAGTATTTAATCAATTTTATTGATGAAGTTGAGATCAGGATTAACAACTCCCTGTTAAATAATATTTATACTCATTTTCAATTTTATTTATATCGACAATTGATGAGGAGAGTAGAATATGTGATGCATCACACATTTTTGATTCCGGATTTTCACGCCTCAAATGGCGACATGAGTGTTCGAAGTATGTTCCAGGCTTGTATATATACCATGATATCGGTATGTTGAAATCATTTAAGGCAACCTGAAGAATCGGTTCTGACGGAATATTCAACATTAAATCACGCGAGCACTATTTGCTGTGTGGGCCGACCCCACGCCGCCACCTTTCACAAGGGGGATACAAAACTCACGGGAAGGGGGATCGTCCTTTACGGTGCTGATATAATACATAAATATATCGGTTGATTGCAACTTTTAAAAACCTTCATGAAACCGTTGGTGCCGCGTCGGTCATGAACCGTGTGCAATCCAAAACTGTACCATATTCAAACAATATCGGGTGATGGAACCTATGTTCGAAGTAATAAAATGTGGTATTATTCAACAAAAGTCATTGACTTGGAAAAGCTATTGTTATAAAAAACTCTTCCCATGTTACAAATTATACTTTTCACACTAATTCTTGTTCCGTTTTTGGCCGCGCCGGCCTGTTTTGTTGTTCGTGTCGGCGCAATCAGATCCGCGATCGTACTTGCCGTAGGCTGCGCCCTTGCAGTCTCCTCGGTTTTGCTCATGGGACATGCGCCATTTAATGTACCCGAGCTCACCGTCTTCGGCATCGATGCTTCCGCGATCATCCACCTTGCGGACTACGCGCTGCTTGGAATCATGTTCTTCCTTGGTTACAAGCACAAGAATCTCTTGATCCAGATTCTTTCCGCCGCGCAGTTCGCCATGCTCGGTCTGTTCGATCTCTTCACGTCGAACGCCGAACATGCAACCGCAGGTCTTTACTGTGACAATCTGTCGCTTGTCATGGTAATGATCATCTCGATAGTGGGCTCGCTGATCTGTGTTTTTGCAATCCCCTACATGAGAGAACACGAAGCGCATCTGAAGCTTGAAAAATCCAGGCAGCCGATCTTCTTTTTTGTCCTCATCATGTTCCTGGGGGCCATGAACGGATTGGTAATGGCGAACGACCTCATGCATTTTTATTTCTTCTTCGAGGTCACGACGTTGTGTTCATTTCTCCTGATCGGACACGACAAAACCGAAACCGCGACAAAAAATGCCGTCAAGGCACTCTGGATGAACAGCCTCGGCGGGATTGCCCTTCTTGCCGGCATCATCTGGATCTACTTCGGCACCCACACCATGAATATCCAGGCGATCCTAGCGGCCAAGCCGGCCGCAGCGGGACTTCTCATTCCCGTGGGACTGCTCTGCCTTGCGGGCTTCACCAAGGCCGCCCAGATGCCCCTCCAGGGATGGCTGCTGGGCGCGATGGTGGCGCCCACCCCAACATCGGCGCTTCTCCACTCGAGCACCATGGTGAAGGCGGGCATCTACCTTGTAATCCGTTTCGCACCGGCATTCCAGGGTACATTCCTCAGCCATGGAGTTGCACTTTGCGGGGCGTTCACCTTCCTTGCTGGAGCCGCACTTGCAGTGGGGCAGAGCAACGGCAAGAAGGTACTTGCCTACTCCACCATCAGCAACCTGGGATTGATCCTGGCCTGTGCCGGCATCAACACACCCGCGGCGATCACCGCCGCCATTCTATTAATGGTATTCCACGCCGTATCAAAGGCATTGCTCTTCCTCTGCGTGGGATCCATCGAACAACACATCGGAAGCCGCGACATAGAGGAGATGCGCGGTCTTTTCGCGGAGATGCCGAAAACCGCGATTATTATCTCTCTCGGCGTACTGACAATGATTCTGCCCCCCTTTGGAATGCTGCTGGGTAAATGGATGGCCATCGAATCCGCCGCAAACAACCTCTTCGTCATCTCCATGCTCGCCCTTGGAAGTGCCGTCACGGTTGTTTACTGGGCAAGATGGGCCGGTGTTCTTCTCGGTTCCCATTACACTGGAGAATCCAAACCGGAGAAGAGCGAACCCCTTACCATGGTTCCCCTTTCCGCGCTTCTTGTCTGCGCCGTGGGCCTCAGCGCCGCAGCCCCGCTGATCTACCTCAAGATGATCGTTCCGGGCATGGGAGAAGGTGCCGCCCTTCCCTACTCCGTTGTTTCCGGAATCTTCGCGGGAAGCGGCTCCTTTGCCGTTATCCCCCTGTTCGCGGCGATATTCGTGGGCGGACTTCTCTTCTGGAGGCTTGCGGGCAAGGCGCCCGATGAAATTTCCGAACCTTATATGTCCGGTATACAGGGAGAGAAGACCGGCACATACGTGGGTCCCATGAACCGGACCGTCAAACTGACGTTCAGCAACTTCTACCTTGAGTCCTTCTTCGGGGAAGCGAAGCTGACCCCCTGGCTCAACCGGATCGCGGTTTGCCTGATTATGCTGATGATCGGAGGTGCATTATGATTCAGACAATCTTGCTCGGCATATTGGGAGTCCTGGCGGCCCCCCTTGTTGGCGGCTTCATCGCGGGACTCGACAGAAGGATCACCGCAAGGTTCCAGTCAAGAACGGGGCCTCCCGTGATGCAGGCATTTTTCGACACGGCAAAGCTGTTCGGAAAATCCCCCATGATCGCACACAGATGGCAGCCCCTCTGCGTTTACATCTACCTGGCTTCGGCGGTCATATCGGTTGGGCTCTTCTTTGCCCAGTCGGATCTGCTCCTGATCTTCTTTGTTCAGGCGGTCGGGGCGGTTTTCCTGGTGATCGGGGCCATGCTCGCACCGTCGCCCTACAGCCAGATCGGCGCCAACCGGGAGCTTCTGCAGATCCTTGCCTACGAGCCGCTGATCATCCTGGTGATCGTGGGGATCTATCTCATGACCGGAAGCTTCAATGTCTCTGCGGTGTACGCCCTTGACAAGCCGCTGCTCCTGAAGCTTCCCCTTCTCTTCGTGGTGCTCGGTTATGCCCTGACCATCAAGCTGAAGAAGTCCCCGTTCGATATCTCAGGTTCCCACCACGCCCACCAGGAGCTGGTCAAGGGGGTTTACACGGAGTATTCGGGACGGATGCTGGCCCTTATCGAGATCGCCCACTGGTACGAGACGGTCCTGATTCTTGGACTCTGCTCCCTGTTCTGGTCCACCAGTATCGCGGGGATGGCGGTTCTTCTTTCCGTCACCTACCTTCTTGAGATCGTGGTCGACAACGTGTCCGCGCGCCTCACCTGGCGGTGGATGGTCGGCTCCGTCTGGGTATCGGGCATCACCCTTTCCACCATTAACCTGATCTGGTTGTACGCCGGTTAAAAGGCTATGAATATGTTGAAGAGAATTAAGGATTTTATCGAAAAATCGCAGATCAAGTCACCGTGGTTGATCCACTACGACTGCGGAAGCTGCAACGGCTGCGACATTGAAACCCTGGCATGCCTCACGCCCCTCTACGACGTGGAACGGTTCGGCATCATCAATGTGGGGAACCCCAAGCATGCGGACGTGCTGGTGGTCACGGGAACCGTGAACCCAAGAAACAAGACGGTGTTGAAGAACCTCTACGATCAGATGCCCGAACCCAAGATCGTTATCGCCCTTGGGGCCTGCGGTCTTTCCGGGGGTATTTTCAAGGACGCCTACAACGTGATCGGCGGTGTGGACAAGGTGATCCCCGTTGATGTTTACGTTCCCGGGTGCCCGGCCAAACCAGAGGCCCTGATCGACGGTGTCGTGGAGGGACTCGCCAAACTGGCTGAACTACAAAAAAGCGCGGCCGTGGAAAAGATTCCCGCGTAACGCGTATCCATATATAAAGGACAAAACCAAGTGAAACTGGAAACAACTTCGGTATCCCTGGAAAACATCGTCTCCGAAACCGCTCGCTACAAGGCGGAGGGCTTCCGCTTCGTTACCATGACGGCGGTGGACAAGGACGAGAATACGGTGGATATTCTGTATCATTTCGACAAGGATCTTTCCATCCACCACCTTGCGCTCGAAGCACCCAAGGAGGGAAAGACCCCTTCCGTGTCGTCTGTTTTCTTTACCGCGTTTCTCGTGGAAAACGAGATCGCGGAACAGTTCGGGGTCAAGTTTGACGGACTTGTGCTCGATTTCGACGGCACCATGCTCCTGGAAGAGGAGGTTCGCTCCACGCCGTTCTGCAAGTACGGCATCAAGACCAGGGAACCCAAAACAACCGCATGATACAGGCTTTTTGCCGATATATTAAGGAATACCATGGCTAAGACAATCGTACCCTTCGGTCCCCAGCACCCCGTGCTGCCCGAACCCATACACCTGTCCCTCACGGTCGAGGACGAGATCGTGGTTGAAGCCGTGCCCGCCATCGGGTATGTGCACCGAGGTCTTGAAAAACTCGCCGAAATAAGGGATTTCAACCAGATGATCCAGGTCGTGGAACGTGTTTGCGGAATCTGTTCCAAGATTCACGCCATGTGCTACTGCCAGGGTCTTGAAGAGATGATGGGCATCGAGGTCCCCGAAAGGGCCGAGTACCTGCGCGTCATCTGGAGCGAGCTCCACAGGATCCACAGCCACCTGCTCTGGCTCGGCCTCTATGCCGATGCCTTTGGATTCGAGAGCGTGTTCATGCAGTTCTGGAAGATCCGCGAAAGGATCATGGACATCAACGAGGCCACCGCCGGAAACCGGGTGATCGTATCGGTGAACCAGGTGGGTGGTGTTCGCCGTGACCTGGACGCCTCGCAAACCAGGTGGATCCTGGACGAGCTTTCCGAAATCGAAAAAGAGTTCAAGCAGCTTCAGGCAATCATGCTCGACGATTATACCGTCAAGAAGCGTACCGTGGGAATCGGCGTTCTCACGAAAGAACAGGCCTATGAACTCGGCTCGGCCGGCCCCACCCTAAGGGGAAGCGGCATTGCCCAGGACCTCCGCCAGCTCAGGTACGGGGCTTTTAAACGCCTGGACTTCGAGCCCGTGGTGGAGACCGGCGGCGACTGCTACTCAAGGGGCAAGGTCCGCTTTAGGGAGACGCTCCAGTCCATCGACCTGGTGCGCCAGGCCGTCGCCGGCATGCCGGCCGGTGATATCAACGTCAAGGTCAAGGGAAATCCCGAGGGCGAGGTGATCTCTAGAATCGAACAGCCCAGGGGCGAGTGCATGTACTACCTCAAGGCGGACGGCACCAAGAACCTTGAAAGGCTTAGAATCAGGACCCCCACCTTCGCGAACATTCCGCCCCTGGCCGCCATGCTGCCGGGAATCGAGCTTGCGGACGTTCCGGTGGTGATCCTTTCCATCGACCCCTGCATCAGCTGCACGGAACGCTAAAGGAGGCAGATCCAATGAAAATGTTGCCCAATGTTTTCAGGAACGTTGTAACAAAGAGCGCCACGCGCAACTATCCCGCCGAGGTTCGCACTCCCTTCGAGAATGTTCGTGGAGAGCTGACCATCAGGATCGAGGATTGCATCTTCTGCGGCATCTGTTCCAAGAAATGCCCTTCACAGTGCATTTCGGTTTCCAAGAAGGAGGCCGTATGGGAATGCGATCCTTTTCTCTGTGTATATTGCGGCCTCTGCGTTGAGGCCTGCCCAACGAAATGCCTCGACCAGGATTCGGTCTACAGGGCGCCCACCCGGGAGCGGGAGTATATATCCCTGAAAGGTGAAGTTAAAAAGAAGAAGAAAAAGGAAACGAAAGCCGCATAGCGGCACCTCGGGTCGTGTTCCGGGATTCATGCCCGGGACACGACCTTTATCCGTTGTCACCGGCCCATGGGCCGCACCGAATTATCCGCGCTCCTCCCGCAGATTTTCAGCCACACGTATTTCACGACGTGGCAAAGCCGCCACTTTATTCCTCCTTGAACGCACCTTCGGCTTCAACCCCACGGTTATGCACTCTCTTGCGGGATCGTCCCATTATGCTTAGGTTTCTTACTAAAGGAATCATCTGACACGAACCGTCATCGTACCTGGTTTAATAAAATGATCGAAATGAAAACTCCGGGCTGAGTGCACTTTCATGCTTTGCGACGCTCTCAACAGGCCCTGATGCCCATTTTCGGAGATATAGTGCTTTCTCCTTGAACCAAGGCATGGATTTCCAGTACCCGTCAAAAGTCGTGAAAACAATGCGTTTGCATGATTCACATGCCCCCATGTTGAAGGGTACACCGCCTTCACGACGGGAATACGAGAAAGAGATATTGTTGATCATGATCATCCTTGTTCAACAAGGCCGGCATCGGCTTTTGCCGGCTTTAATCCCCAATCACCCTTAAACAGGAGGCCCATAAGATGGAAGAACAGGTAAAAGACAATGAGCTTGACTGTGCCAAGAAGTGCAGGTCAATAGAAGATTGCATCGCCGAAACCGGCAACAGTATCGCCTGCGTTGTGGAGTACAACAACTGCGTGAACAGCTGCAGACTGGCCGAATAACATACTTGGCTACGTCATTCGGTCACCCACTCGGCACCATGGTTCATGGTGCCGTTTTTTTATTGTTGCCGGCCACCGCCGGATGAAATGCCATTGTAACATTTGGGGGCCCACGGATTCAGTGACTCATCGACGGCGTATCCCATGGCAACAGGGTGGGGGATCACCGCTTTTTCAGGAAAGGGGCAGGCGCACGGTAAACACGGACCCTTTCTCCGGTTCACTTTTTACATCGATGTAACCGCCGTTGTTTTCCACCAACTTCTTGCTGTGAACGAGCCCCAATCCGAATCCCCTCGGCAGGGTTGTGTAGAGGGGTTTGAATATCTTTCGCAAATCCTTCCCATGGATTCCGCTTCCCTCATCCGTGAACACCGTTTCAAGCCATCTTCCCCTTCCCGCTACCCTCGCCTCTATTTCAAGCCTTCCGCCACCGGGCATGGCCTGAGCGGCATTCAGAACGATATTGCCGAATATCTCGGCAATCTGGGCAGGATCCGTAAGCAGGAGCGGAATGCCATCCGGTATTTTGGTTTCAAGGGAGATTCTCTCGGGAAGCGGATATTCGGAGAGTACCGTTTCAACAATCTTCCCCACATGAATTTTTTTCATCTGGGGCGGACTCGGGCTTGCAAAATCATCCAGCTTTCGAATGATCGTCTCGGAATCGGCGATCCCGTCCTCTATTATCCCGAGGCTTTCCTTTATCTCCCCGTCCGCGTCCGAGAGGGCCATGTTCAGGAAGTAGGAGCTGTTCTTTATGGCACCCAGGGGATTTCGAAGCTCATGGCCCACGCCGCCCGCAAGCATCCCGAGGACCGACAGTTTTTCATTTTTCAGAAACTCCTCGTGGGCCTCCTTCAGCTCCAACACCATCTTGTCCAGTTTTTGTGAGTAGTCCCTCAAATCCGCATCTTTTCTCTTAACCTCGGTAATATCCCGCAGTGTATCGATAAACCGCACGACATTCCCGTTGTCGTCGTAAATGGGCGACCCGGTAACGGCAAAATACCTGTTCAGTTTTTTATCAAAAAGTTCTACCTTTTCCACCTTTCCGGTGTATATGCATTTTTCAAGGGGGCAATCTCCACATACCGAGAGCTCTCCCCGGAGAACCTTGTGACATTTTTTTCCAACCACTTCATCCGCCGCCACACCGAAATATTCGAGTCCGGTTTTGTTGATTCCCTCGATGATATAATCACGGCTGATAATTACAACACCGTCTTCAACCGCATTGAACGATGTGACCCAATTCGTCTCCACACGCCTGATTTTTTCTTCCATCGAGACGATCTTGTCCCAGGCGAAATCGATTTTATCGTTACTTTCCCGGAGCTTTTGCCTTATATCCGTGAGCAGCCGGTTCATGCGGGATTTTAATTCCATTTTCTCCTCACCGGTGTCGGCGGTCCCGGTGCCCTCTCCGCCTTCATTAAGAGCGCCATTATTTTTCTCTTCCATATTTCACTCCAAATTTTAGTGGTGCGCGGTTTCCCACTCGCGCTTCAAAAACCATCTGTTTGAGCATTCAGCGATACCGGGAAAGGTTGACGAATGGCGGCGACGGTGGAAACCGCATATACCGGTTTTCTACCACATAACAATTTGAGCATTCAGCGGTACCGGGAAAGTTTGACGAATGACGGCGATGGTGAAAACCGCGTATACCGGTTTTCCACCACACAACAATTAATTACGGCATCTGTTGAAGGTACGAAAAGATGATCCACCCCGGAAATCAAGCGGCGAGCGGACATCTCGATGAATCTGCCGGGCCCTTTACGGTTCCGAATTCGGTATAAAGCCGCGATGGCCGGGAATGTTCACTGGATTTTACACACTATATCCCGACTCACCGTTAATCGTCAAGGTTTACAATATTTTCAAAGGGCATTGGATGCTTTTTCGCATCACAACCCAGGAACAAGGAGCAAAATAAATACACGACAAATTTCGATGGGCATGCGCTGCATGCCCATCTTTAACGCCCAGTGTGTATTTTAAAAATCCATGCGCTTTAAACAGCACAGCTAATATTGGAACAAGGATCAGTATAATACAATTATGTAATATTATATTTTTCAAATTTGTAATTCCGGCCCAATCGCACCTTGGCATGCAACGCCATATCTTATGTCATATCGGATCGTTACCTCTATTCCAATAAATGGCACGTTAATTGTATACCTCAGGTCAGTTTTTTAGTTTCACCACAAACCGCTAAAATTAGGGAGGTTCAGTTTATGTCAGCCAAAACGGCTTTAACAGCCGCCGTTACCGCAGTCCTTTTCATTCCCGGAATCGCTCAGGCGTCCGGTTCACAGGTCGTCGATACGGGCAATACATCCTGGATGTTGATCTCGACGGCCCTGGTTCTGCTCATGATTCCGGGCCTTGCCATGTTTTACGGAGGCCTTGTGAGAAGCAAGAACGTTCTCGGAACCATGATGCATACCTATGTATCCCTGGCCGTGGTGGGGGTGCTGTGGGTCGTCTGCGGTTATTCACTGACATTCGGCTCCAATATCCTGGGGGGATTTCTGGGTTGGAACGACGATTATTTTCTGCTCAAGGGAATCGACGAGATGATCACCGACGGTATTCCCGAGTATGTTGTCGCCATGTTCCAGGGCAAATTCGCCATCATCACCCCCGCGCTCATCAGCGGCGCCATTGCCGAAAGGGTTTATTTCAGGAGTTACGTACTCTTCATCGCCCTCTGGTTCATACTGGTATACTGCCCTCTGTGTCACTGGATCTGGGCCTCGGACGGCTGGCTCTTCAACTCGGGCGCAAGGGGCGTGATCGACCTTGCCGGCGGACTCGTCATTCATGTCTCGGCGGGTATCAGCGCACTTGTGGCGGCGATCTACCTTGGCCCCAGAAGAGGCTTTCCCAAGATGCCCGCAAACCCCAACAACCTAGTCATGACCATGATGGGAGCGGGCCTCCTCTGGGTGGGTTGGTTCGGTTTCAACGCCGGCTCCACCCTCCAGAGCGGTCTGGACACCGCAAGAGCGCTCACCATGACACAGATCTCCGCCGCGAGCGGCGCCCTGGTTTGGCTTCTCATCGAGGCGATCCTCTTTAGAAAGGCCACGGCACTGGGATTCGTTTCGGGTATTCTGGCGGGACTTGTGGTGATCACGCCGGCCGCCGGCGTTGTGAAACCTTCGGGGGCGCTCCTCCTTGGAGCGGTTTCATCGGTGGTTTGTTACTACGCCCTCCACCTTAAGATGAAATTCGGTTATGACGACACCCTCGACTGTTTCGGCATCCACGGTGTGGGCAGCGGCACCGGTGTTCTTCTGCTGCCCTTCCTGATCCGCGAGAGCTGGATGAGCGAAGCCGCAGAGGCAATTGGGCGGACATGGACCGCCACGGACCAGTTTCTTGTTCAACTCGAGGGCATGGCGGTAACCGTCGTTCTGGCCGCGTCGGCAACGTTCGTTATCTGTTTTGTCCTCGAAAAAACAATGGGCTTCAGAATGGACGAGGAGAGCGAGGTCATGGGGCTGGATCAATCCCTGCACGGTGAGCACGGTTACAGCCTCTCCAGATAGTAATTTACGGCTTTCGGCACGGAAACCGCAAAATCGAGAATAGCCCGATTCCAGCCTCCGGCGGGTTTCGGGCTTTTCGCGTTTTTGCCGATATAAAAGAAAACTTGAAAAAAAACCCAATGCAGGATTTAATTGGAGATAGATTGTACGAACATATTCAATTTACAAAGCTCGTTATCGGCTTCCGGCCCACGCGGCCCGTTCTGTTTTCCGACGCATGCCCCGGATCGCCTGGGGTATCAAGCGGGCATCCGATTCACCATGGCAGTTTAAGTTGTGTTCAATAAGGGTGATCTTGCTATGTTCCTATTATTTAACAGCTTCCCGTTTTCCAGAATACGCCGTTCATCGCTCCCGTGTCGGGTGATCTTTTCCTTTCTGCTTCTCTTCCTCCTCCGGGAGCCGCCCGGTGCAATGGGAAACCAGGACCGGTTCGTTGCCGTTCCCTCCCTGGGAAACGCGCCCCTGACCGTGCTTCTCAACGCCGAAACAGTTGACGGGGGGCTGCCGGCGTTGCTTCTCAGGCCCACCTGGTCCTTCGGGGACGGGACATTTGACGGCGGCGCGGCAACCGGCGGGGTTAACGACAGAATGACCAGCGTGGAACATACATATGACGAACCCGGGACATATTTGCCTGTATTCGAGTACAGCGACATTTCGGGCAATGTGCACAGGTTGACCTCCGAAGTCACGGTACTCCCGAAAAGGGAAGGGTTGACGGTCACCGTCGACGCCGCTTCCCCGACGGCATCCGCGCCGTTCATCTTCGATACCAAGGTTACGGGGGGCGTCGAACCCTATATCTATACCCACCACTTTGGCGACAATACGCCGGCGGTCACCGGTTTTCTCCAGCAGGTCCGGCATATCTACGCCTTGCCCGGCGATTACGAGGTCACGGTCGATGTGGTGGATCGAAACGGCAACAGCGGGCAAGGTGTCGTGAGCGTGACGGTGGAACCAAAAGCCCTGAATTATCTTGCCGAGGCCGCACCCGAGAGGGGGATTGCACCGCTCACGGTAACCTTTTCAATCATAAGGGCTAGGGGCGTCGAACCGTACACCATTGTACTGGATCCCGGTGACGAAAGCCCGCCCGTGCAGTCCTCGGAACCCTTTTTCGTTCACACCTACACGGCCCCCGGAACATATGAGGCCTCCGTCGAGGTAACCGATGCCCAGGGTACCGCAGGGCAGGCGTCTCTTATAATAGAGGTGGTGACCGAAACCGGTGTTGCCGATCGGGTGGAGGCCCTTTCAGACCGTGAGCTGCCTGAGATCGACACCCTTGAGGAACTTGATGCGTTCATGCCCGCCGTTGCCCTGGAGTTCACCGCCGTTGGAGAAGATGTGCTGGGTCTTCCCGCTTCGGATCCCCTGAAGGCCTCCGCCGCCGACGCGAGCCTGGAAACCGCCGAACGCCTCTTCGACCGGCTGGTACCGGTCGTTTCACCCATTTTGACGGTGGAGACAACGGAGGCGGAGGTGAAAGGCCTCGTGGTGAGCGCCGGCGACATCAGCCGCTCCCTTGTAAAAAGTGAGATTGCCCTGACCCCGGGCATGGTGAAAAACACCCGGAACCTCTCCGAACTTGCATTAGGTTCGGTTCTGGACGATATCCTGGTGCCCGCCGGGGTCGACAGGGAAACCGTGGCCGGGCTCGTGAACGATCCGGACAAGGCAAAAACCTTTCTCAAGGAATTTGGAAATAGAAAGATTCTCGCAAGGCTCCTTGACGCCGTGGGCATCAGGGTGGAAATTCTTTCGGAGGTGACCCGGGAGGAGGTGGCCGCCATCCTTGCCGGCAAGGGGCTGCCCGCATCCATCCTGGACACGGTCAGGGGCGCCCTTCCGGATGTGGCAAACATGGGCTCGGCCATCCTGGAAAACGAATCCGGCGGGAAACTGACCCTCCTTGATTTTTTCTCGGCTTCCCTGCCGGGTACCGCCGAGGTGGATCCCCTCGCCGGCACCGTTATAAACAGGAGTCCCGAGGGGGAGCTTTTTGTACAAGCCGTCACCCGCGTGTGGATCGTTCCGGATCACATTCCCGAAGGTGTCTTCACCCTTCCCGACGGCTCCATGCTTGCCGTGAAGGACAACATTGCCATCAACCTCTCACCCGCGCCCCTTGACGTCGCTTCCCTTGTCACGGCCATCAAGGAAGGGGGGTATACGCCCTATTTTCTCGAGGACGGCAGGCTGGTGCTCACCGGACAGGCCCCGGGCGAACAGCTCGTGTTCAACATGGGCCGCGGGCTTTCGGAGCTGAACCGTTTCCTTGCCGGCGCCGTGAGTTTTTCCGTGCCGGTCTCGGATCCTGCCTCGGAGGCCTTCAACGTGCTCATCTCCTACGAGGAGGGGGAGAGCCAGAGCGCCGTACCCATGATCATGGCCAAGGACAGGCTGCTTTCGATCCTCGAGGAGCTGGTCCCGGGCCTCTACTCCCTTGACCTGGAGACCGGCATTCTGGATCTCACCCCCTCCGGTAACCCCAGGTTCAAGGCGGACATTCTATTTGAAAACCTTCCCGCCGTGGATCTTGAGGCCATTCAAAACGCCGGCGGCCTGGTGATCGGGGATGCGGGATTCGAGCTTTCGGACTATAACGGCGACGGGGTTACGGATGTGCGCTTCAACACGTCGGACCCCCTTGGTCGTCAGATCCTGTACGGACTCGCGGACTGATGGGCACACTTGCAAAATGGGGTCCCCGCATCACCGGGATTTTTATTCCCGCGATCATGACGGTTCTTGTGTTTCTGTTTCTGCCCGCCCTGGCTCCGGTGGAAACCCTGGAATATGCCTGGGTGGACTTTCTCTACACGGCAAGGGGAGTCGGGACAGCCCCTTCCGGGGTGCTGGTGGTGGCGATCGACGAGCCCTCCTTCAAGGAGATCGGCCGTCGCTGGCCGTGGCCCCGCTCGTTCCATGCCCGCCTCATCAAGGAGATCAACGCAAAGGGAGCAAGGGCCGTTGCATTCGACATCGCCTTTGTCGAGCCTTCCGACGATCCGGAGGAGGACCTCTCCTTTGCAAGGGCCGTCAAAAGCGCCGGAAACGTGGTCCTTGGCGCTCACATCAGCCAGGTGGCGCGGAGGCAATATCAGTACGCCATGATCGTTTATCCACTTGCGGTCCTTTCCGAGGCCGCAGGTACAACCGCAGTTTTGACCCTTGTACCGGATTCCGACGGGATCATACGCCACGGGTTGCGGCGCCTGGAGGGAAACCCTTCCCTTGCAAGCGCCGCCGCCGGTACGTCGGGCCTCCTTCCAGGTGATGAACAGGGGGCGGAAAACAGTTTTCTCATAGACTTTTCAGGACCCTCGGGAACCGTCACAACGGTTTCCTATTACCAGGTTCTCTCGGGTACACTGCCGGCGGCATTCTTCAAGGACAAGGTGGTGTTCGTGGGGCTTTCATCGGATGCGGCGGTGGAGGTCGAAGGCGCCGTGGATGCCTTTCCCACCCCCTTTTTCAGGTTCAGCAGGAAGATGATGTTCGGGGTGGAGATCCACGCCAATGCCGCAAGCACCCTTCTTTCGGGAACCCCCCTGAGATCCGCCGAGGGCCCTCTTTTTCCGCTGCTCTTTCTCATTCTTTCGTTTGTTCCGTATTCCACGCGAAAATACCCGGTCCTCCACGCGGTCAGCGTGGTTTCCCTGATCATCTCGGCGGGCCTTTTATCCGTTATCCTCTTCGTGAACGCGGGCCTTCTCGTGAACCCCGTGCCGGGCATGGCGGCCACCCTGACCCTCGGCTCCGTCCTAGGCATCATGGAGTACAGAAAATCGGACAAGCAGAAACGGTTCA
>PPCM01000836.1_pt1 | contig 18675 bp, 17 predicted proteins | sample 1555541 | NCBI WGS metagenome assembly PPCM01 (sample SAMN05284479, study PRJNA326546) | Marine sediment metagenome, whole genome shotgun sequencing project. | isolation source: marine sediment | place: Germany: Wadden Sea | collected 2012-09-05 | reverse complement strand
CGTGAGATCGCGATCTCTCTGTCTCCGGAGAAGGCGACGGCGTAGCACCGCGGGTACAGCATGAACCTGATGTCGTGGACTGGGGCTCGCAGGATGGTCGCGAGCACGGCCGCCCGGTCGTCCCAGGAGCACGTTGGCGTCATTCTCAGCGGGGGGGCCTTGATGAGGGCGAGAGCCATCAAGGGCAGGAGCCGGAACTGCTCGGGGAGGACGAGTCCGGTGCGGGCGGAAGGTACGGCCAGGCGGTACTCAGAAAGGCATCCGACGACCCACTTGTGAATGGTACGACGGAGCTCCTCGATGCGCTTCCCATCAAAAAGCAGCATGGCAGATTTCTTGGCGATCATGGCGAGCGTGGCCTCGACATCAGCCCCACGATACATGTCCTGGATGTTCGAGGTCACAGGGAGGGGCAGGGTCACCACGCGCACGCGGCGCTCGCCGGTGGAGGTGGTATATAAAAGCGCTGTTTGTATAAACAGTTCTGGCGTCAAGATGCTGTCTTCTACTTCGAGTTCGACGGCGATGGCCGAGTCCTCGTCGACGTTGGCAATGTTTAGCAGGTTGGTCTGACGAATAAAGAACGATCCGTGGTACCGCACCACCTTCACACTGGGGCTGACCCGGGCCCTGAACACCGCTTCCCAGCCCGTCGCCCCCTCGATCGCGTGACGGACGTCAGAGCCCAACATCTCGCCGTCCCGGTCACCCCGGAATGCGGGGTAGTGCCGCACCCGCCCCCCGGTGAGGCGGGGCATCACGGACACGGTGGCGGCGTCGAGGTGCGTCTGCCCCGTCCCCGCGCAATATAAATCGATTGAGGTGTGTGTCTGGGAAGCCTCGACCGCGAGAGACCGGAAGAAGTCGTCGGGGCAGACATACGCGTTCTTGGACTCGACGTTGAGCTTGCCGGACTCGGTACGGTCGTCGATGGCACCATCGCCAATTGTGGGGCGCGATGCCATAAAACACGAGACCTTGCCGCCCGTCGACGCGATAATCTTGCACGCGGAGAGCACGGCCGGCCCCACCGCCCCCCCGGGCCGGGATGACACCGCGTACCGGGCGGGGAGGGTGTTCATGAGGTGTGTTGCGGCTTCCAGTGCGCCTTCCTCGTCGAGTTGGATGGTTAAGCCTGGCGCGGGGACGGGGACGAAGACGCCAAGACCCGGGGCGATGGGGACGATGGTCTCCATGAATGAGCCCGCCTTAGGCATCCAGAAGGTGACATTCTCATCGTACGTGACCACAGCGATCTTTGGCTTTGTCTGAGCTGCAATGCTTGGGAGGGCTGCAGCGAGGGCCGAACAGGCGGCAGACAGGAGCCCAGACTCTACCGCTGCGGTGCTGCAGTCCAGCGCGAAGACGTACACCGAGTGCACGGGGTCGCGCGACATGTATGCGGGCGGCGCCTTGACTTCGTAGGCAGCGGACACACGTTCAGGGGATTGGGGATCAGCAGTGTAGCTGTCGGGCAGAGCGTTGATGCGATTACAGGTAACACACTTCCATTGGCGCTCAACAACGTTGATCTTGTTGTAGCAGCAGATGTAGGCGCGGCAGGAGGCGCAACGAGGCGGTGCGATGGGCGAAAAGTCGCGAAGGGGGATGGGATGGTCCAGAGGAGCCATTGGACGCGCAACAACGCCAAAAGGGACATTCCAACGATCATGTAGGTTTGATGATGAGGCTATGAAGCTGGTTGTGGGCTTGAGGAGCTCACCAACAGGGATAACGTCTATTGTAGACTGGGGAGCGGTCTGCTGGACACGAGGCACGACATTCGCAGTGCTAGTAGGCTGCTGGTACTGTGAGTATGCGTTTCCATCGTCTTGCAGTATTGGAGCCGTCAGTGGGGCCTGCATTTCGTTGACAACTATTTCGACTCTCGTGACAGTCGAACCACGTCAAGCTGCGTTATTTACTGCCAATGAAGGGCCGCATGAGGCACCGAATTTGCACTCTGACTTTCCTGTTTGAATTTGTATCGGGCCCAGTCTCGTTTTGTCAGATCTTAGAAAGAGCACCATCCCGCACCCAGAGACGGTGGGATGGCAGCACACCAAATAACACCTCGCAACTGCGTGACTACTTGACATTCGCCAGTAAATCTTCCGGAGTTTGGTTTATACATCATCGAGCGCTCACCCCGACGCCCTGGTCATCTGAGCCAACACCGCCCCTACCAGAGGCAGCACGAGGTTATCGTCCGCCGAGGTAGTCAACTCGACGAATGCGAGCACGGCTGACCCGCACGCCACCCAGACGGGTGTCCCGCCGCGGAAGGTCATTCCAGTCAACCCGAGGAGATGAACCACAGCACCCCAATAAACAACCATGGCCACCCAGCCCCCGAGGGCGCCACCCCAGGTCTTGGCGACACGGGGCTCATCGCGGACAGTCGCGGGGCTGCTGGGGTCGGCGACGCGGGACGGTCGGGCGGCGAGGACGGCGGGATAGCGACTAGAAAGACCCGCGATGCCGCAGAACGTGTCACACACCCATACTGATCCGGCACCGATCACCATCGTATAAATCGACCCGGACAAAGCGTAGGGGATGATGGGGGCAGCGAGGAGATACACTGGAGATAGCAGCGGGAGGCCAGACTTGGAGTCCACAAACTGATCAACAAACCCACGGACACCGCTGTGCGTGACGGAGGGGTAAATCACCATTAGCGCCACAAAGATGTTGAGAACGACTCCGAGGGCATACGCCGTGAAGTCCTCGCTGATGAAGAACGCGGGAACAAACATGACAAGCGAGAGAATGTGGAAGATCTTGCGGCGTACGACCACTGGGATTGAAATCTGCGATGTGGCGATATAAATTCCACAAATCAGTGTGAATCCGAGATATGCTACGGTTATCATAGATCTCGCATCGATTCTGGGGAGTGGGATTCCACAACAATACACAGCGACCAACCAACCGACCGCAGCGGCTGCCGTGCGCTGTGCGTGAGATTTCACGAACAAGCCGATACCCTGAACAGCAATCAAAGCGACAGCGATGGCGGATGCGAGCATGAGGAGTGGCCCTTGGATGTTGAGTGGTGTTGGGCCATTTTTGAATGGAGCAGCGACGATGATGTGTGTTATAATCTGGCCAACGATGACGGCCTCCCCGAGGGTGAAGGCGGCGGGAACGCTGAGGAGGAGCTGGACCGTGATGGCGTCTTGGATAACCACAGCGAGGACGTGGACGATGGCAGCGTCTCGAATTCCGAAGGCAATGCGTGCGGGACTCAAGAGAGAGAGGCCACCGACGAGGAGGGTTGTGAGAAGCAGAGCTAGGAGCGTGCGGAGGCGGCACGTGTCCCGAATAACAACAAACAATACCAGAGATGCGACGGCGGCAACGTGATGGACGGCGAGAACGTCGGCAGCGCTGGACGGGGAAATGAGAAGCGCTACGGGGACGATGAAGGCATATACGAGCCCGTTGGAGAAAGAGTCGCGGTACACCACGTTGCTAAACAGGTGGACGTGGTGGAAGGGGACCAGATGGGAAAGAGCAAGCAGCGCGATGAGGATTAACGATAGAGCCTTGAGAGCGAATGATCGGAGGATGAACGGAAGGAAAATCATGATGAGACCGATAGGCAACATCTGATACAACCTCAGATGCTCGTTTAGCGTGATCATTCGTGAGTTTGAGCGTCGTCTTTTGCCGACAACTTTAATTCTGCAGCGCAGCGAAATGTGTAGTAGAAATATACTAGTGACGCATACATACGCATGCGAGCATGTTTTCAACGTATTCCCGTTTTCTATAATTCGAACTTCACAAACACCTGACCCAGTTTTCGGAGGCTACGTGAATGGACATCATTACCAGAGCCCGGGAGCTGTGGGATACCAGCCAAAAGCCCGACAAGACACTCCATATGAAGCTCAAGGAGAACCCGTTCGTCCACCTTGCACTTCTTACTCAGCTATCATCCGTTCCAACGAGTTGGTGACCAAAGCTTTCAGCTCAAACGCCGCTACCGCATCGTATTTCTTGGCCTAGGGGGTATTGCGACGTGTATCGCCATCATAGTCTTCCTGATCGCGACTGGCTACTGGTCGTCCCAATACATCCTTTATTGCGGCCTCTGTCTGATCTGGTGTGCATGCCTCACGTGGACCTTCAAGAACCCGCGCGTGTATCTCCTTGATGGTGAGAAGGCGACGTGTTCTTACAAGGTTGGGCGGAAATCCGTCGTCGTTAACTATCATAACGTTTATATTAGGTTACGGCGGAGCGGGGGGCAGACCTCACGAAAGGCGCAGTACCAGCTCATCTTCAACGGTCAGCAGCTCGAGCGGCAGACGATCACGATGCGGGCGACCCCCAACCTCTCCAACCTGAGGCGTCTGGGACAGCAAATCGCAGAGAACCTCAACATCAACTACTTCGACGAGCTCAATATGAGCCGGCACCACATAGTGCGCCATACACGGCGGGCTGACGTGCTGGACACGCTAGAGGAGGGTCGGGATGAGGCTTGAGGGTAGGAGATGCGGTGGGTGTAGTCTATTGGGCTACCGAGAGCACATTAGCTGGCCCTATTCATTCGAATTTTGAAGCCGTACTGGATTACGGCTGTTTGAAACGAGCATGTTTATAAAAACTTTAAACAGTAGCGCGCGAGCAAAATAATGCCTGAAGAGACCAAAGGGCTGACGAAAGATGAGTTTTTGGAGCTTTCCCGTGAGATAAGTCGTGTGAAAGGGCATACCCGCTCGTTAATTTTCGCCTACCTCGCTTACTTGACCGGTACTTCTCCTGAGAAGGCAAGAGAGGATGGTGGGATCTCCTTTGACCCTGCTTCTCTATCACCTGAGATCCAGCGGAAGTTCTATGATAAGTCCCTTGCTGTGATTAAGGCTGTTTCAACTGTAGAGTCTGTTAACCAACGGCGATCAGAGTTACAGGACCAGCTTGATAGAAAGAGCGGTAGGAAGCGCTCCCGTACCTGAGCAGTGTAGCCACGTGTACTGTTACTGAATTGCCGGGTAGGCAGGGGTAGTGGTCCGGACTTGGCGTTCGTTTGAGTCAGATCAGCATTTTTGATCGATGTCGTCGTAGAGATAAATGTTATGTGCTGCAATGGTAAGGGATCAATACTCCGGGCGCAACTGTTGGCGTTCGAACGGCCTTTGTACAGGGAGATATAAAGCGTTAACTGTGAGAAGTCGAGTTTTTGGAACGAACAAACAAAATTCAATCGGAACTGAGCAGGAATGGCGAACACAGCAGGAAACGGTGGTGTTACTGTTTTGGACGCATCTGAATACCAAAGAATCCTCGGCTACCAGTCCTATAACGAGACACAGGCCAAGAAAAAGGATGCTGAGGAGCAAAAGCAAGAAATGGCAATGACAAAATCCAAGACTCGCCGCCAGCGTATCCTAGATGCCGACAAGAAGCGCGAGACAACGAGAAAGCACAGTGCACTTGAGGTTGAAGCCGCGAACAAGGCCAAACATCTCCTTGCCAAGGCCGAACGTCAACGCCTGGATCAGATGGACGAGGTCAAGAAGATGAACGAGATGGCCAACCTCGCCAAGGTGATGGCCATCCGCGACGCCCAGAAGAAGATGAAGACGGACCGTGCAGCCCTTCTTGTCGAGGAGGAGGCCGGCTTTGTCACCGAGATCGAACGGGCCACGCGCAAGGCTTACGAGCAGGAGGCCGCCAAGGAGGCCCGCCGCAAGGAGGGCGAGGCTAAGGCCGCCGCCATCATCCGTGACCAGATTCAGGCACGCGAGCACGAGAGACTCCTTGCCCAGGAGCGTCTGGAGCAGGAGGCCGCCGCCCAGCTCGACCACATCCGCGAACTCAACGAGCGCGATGCGGAGCTGGCGGCCATGAAGGTCCAGGAGGTAGAGGTGCTCAGAAAGGAGATCGTCTCCGCCAACGCGGTCGCCATCGCACGGAAGAAGGTCCTCGAGGATCAGGAGCGGGCCGAGGACCTCAAGATCGCCGAGTACCTCAAGGCCAAGGACCGCCGCGAGGCAGAGATCGAGGCCCAGAAGGAGGTCGCCAGACGCCAACGCGAGGAGGAGACCGCCAAGCTCAGGGCCCAACAGGAGCGCGCCAAGGACAAGCACAGCGCCAGAGACGAGCTGCTCGCGAGACGGGCGGCGTTCGAGCAGGAGCGCAGGAGCAGGGAAGCGGCCAAGAAGGACGAGGAGAAGCGCAAGAAGATGCAATCCGAGCTCGCCGACGCCAGGGCCGTCCAGATGGCCGAGGCTGTCCGCCGCAAGGAGGCGCGTAAGGCCGAGGAGGATGCCGAGTATGTCCTGATGCAGAGAAAGCTCGAGGCTCAGAAGGCCATCGACGCCCGCAAGGAGAAGGCCGAGCAGCAACGCAAAGCCGAGCTCGAGGCTATGCTTCGGACCCAGATCACCGAGAAGGAGCGCCGTCGCCGTGCTGCGGCGTCCGTTAAGGGCAAGGGCGAGGTGGCTGACGAGGCCGAGCGCCGCGCCATGTTGTGCAAGGTGCGCGACGAGAAGATTGCTGAGCTGCGGCAGCAGGGCGTGCCCGAGGAGTATCTCGTGCCCCTGTTGAATGCCAAGTATTAATATTGAATTGTGGGGTGAAGGTAAACTGTGTTTGTATGTCATAATCAACTTCGACATTTCTCATAATTTTACCCATCCCCTTGTTTTATCACACACATCCCCCTGGCATACACGCCACACCCCAACCCACAGTCCCTCTCCCGGGACACGGCGTCATCTAGATTACACTTTATTCATTGCCCGGGGTCCGCGGCTCGGGGATCCTGTTGGGGCTCGCTACAGCCCCAACTGACTTCACAACCCGAGAAGCGGGGCTACTCTTGGGACTGCTAGCGATTGCGGCCTCCAGAGCGGCCACGTCTCTCTCTAGCTCCCCCGCAGCCTCACTGGCCGTCTGCTGCATCTCTAACGCGCGCTCAGTGCCCGCCTTCTCAACCATAGCGGCGCCTCGCCCTGCATCAGCCACTCTCCCTTCGAGTGACTTGGCTCTAGCGATCAACGACCGCTGCTTCTTGCCCAAAGCGGCGATATCAGCGTCAATCCGCGTCACTTCGCTCTCTGATGCCTGTACCGCCGCCTCGAGAGCCACGCGCCGTCGTACAAGGCGTTTGTAATCCGGTAGGGTCACGGCTTCACCGTTCTCGGTCGGATACACGATTGTCTCTGCTTTGCCTTGGCGGACTGACCGGACGCCTGTTGCCAGTTCTGCTACGGGCGGCCGGGCGAGCGTTGAGGCTACAATACCCGCGATGCGGTCGTGTTTCTCCTTTTGGTGGGCGAGCACGCGTTTGCCGTTGGCTAACGACGCTTCTTGCTCAATAATGGTCGCTTGAAGCTGGGCTTTGACGCCCTTGAAACAGGCGTGCTCTCGAATGAGGAGCTGGGCCCGAGATGTGTGCTCCCCGTCCGTCTCACCCTCAGCGGCGAGTCGGATGAGCTCCTTGTCCTTGATTTGCTGCATGACGATTACTTCGTGTTTTTCCTTTTGGATTGACTTCATTTCGCTCTCCAGGGCCGCGATATCACGAGCAATGTCTGCCATGAGGTCATTGCTGTACGTCTGCGATGGGATTTCCTTCCGATTTTGTTCTCGTAGCTGTTCAACCACACGATCTTTGCGGAAAATGACGTCGCGAAGTCCTATCACAGCTTTCTTTTTCGTTCTGACGATGTCATCATACATCTGCACCGTCTCCGCAAGCTCTCCTGCCTTGGTAATCTGCGCCAAGGTCTCTTCGGCGTCAAAACCGCTCATTGCTGTGCTGACCCTAGTCTCAAACTGACTTTCATTGCATCACCCATGCAGCACCGAACCAACCGCACATCGTGGGACTATGTTTACAATGCTGGGTGCTAGTCAGAGTCGTCGAGCTCGAATGCCTCGTCAAGCACCACAATGGACAAGGCCGGGCTCTCTTCGGGCTCGGGGCGTCGCGACTCCGCTCTGGCCCTCAGGAATCGGTGGACAGTCACGACTATAGCAATGAGTAGTATACATCCGTTCGTCAACAAGCATCCAGGAGAAAAAATTGCGAAAATGATAAGGATGTTCCACCTGTTGACAAACACACCAACAGCAAGGAATGCAGCAATGCCAAGGACGAGGTAGGTCACTGCGGTGATGCACAGAGCAAGCTTGAAACGCCACCCGAGCAACATCCGACACACGTGGCGAATATCAATGGGTTTCGACGGTTGACCGACAGGCTGCCGCGTGTCGGCCTCAGATAAGTGCGAGAAGGACACCGAGCGGGACATTGGGGGCGTGTGTTCACTCGATGCAGGCGACCCGTCCACGGCCGATGTCGTTGAGGTAGTGGGAAAGCATGTGGGGATCTCAAGCGTGATAGCTGGAAGGTGGTGGGTTATGGCCTCCCCGTACTGCTGGGCCACTAGATCACCGGAATAAGACGCATCTGCAATGTCGCACGAAGCATAAATGATCGCGTGGTCTGTTTGGGGCAAACAGGCGTCGCTATCCGCTGTGCTGCTTGGCCAAGTCACAACATTGTCCGTATGGCACTCATTTGCAGGCCTATACACGCCATTCACTTGTATAGATGGTCTCCGAGGTGATTGAGAGCCATTCAACATCCGACATCCACACTCGCTCACTTCTTCAAACCAAATCTGGAGTCAAAGTCCGACTCCGATACTCTCGATTTGGAAAGATGGAATTCGTGAGAATACTTTGTGTACGGGCCCGGTCACCGTGGAGAACCCCACCAAACGCCGATACAACCACCCGCTGGTCAGAGTCAAGCACTTGTTTATGAACTTTTGTGTCAGCTGCGTGTGGGGGTTTATGAGCACCTCTGACATTGCGGCTCAACTTTCGCTGACACCCATCCCAGCCCTAGTCACCCGAAAGCTCCGCGGCGGCGCGTCGTCCACCTCCATGGTGATGTCCTCGTCCCCAATCGATAGTGACAGTCCTGGGTTGACCTGTCCGTCACCGCGGTCTCCTTGGGATAAACCGAGAGCCGCGTCATAGCCGGCCACCCGACCCGACCCGACATTAGAGGCGATGGACCGGGTGACAGCGGCGGGGGTGGGCGAGGGGGAGGGTAAGCCCGGGCGGTGGCTCGACTGCCCCCGGGTGCGTTGACTTCGGTCACGGGTGCGGCCCACCCCCGACCCCATGACATCCCCACCCACCCTACCCGCCTCCGTGGCCGTCCCTTGGTCCCTGGCCCACACCTCCCTCGTCTGCACCCCCACCGCCTCTACCCGCGGCGGGGTGGGTGTCGCCCCGACACCTCGGTCGACCATCCCTTCCCTTCTCTCCCGACCCGCTCCTACCCGACCCTCTACCCGACCCGCAGCACGCCGCGCGTCCTCCGCCCTCTCATTGGCTGTGTCGATGGCCTGGGCGACGGCCTCCATCTCGCGTGCTAGCGATACGGCGTCAGACTCCCGACGCGTGTCAATCGCATGAAATATGTGGCGGACGGACGACTGACGGCGACGTGCCCGATCGTGCTGCTCGAGCTCGAGGTCTGCCCTCATTCGGTCCAGCCGCGCTGTGTATTGAATATGCAGTAGGTCGAGCACGGCCTCGACGTGGGCCACGGAGGCGGAGGGAAGACCCGCGTGGCGAAGACGCGCTAGCTCGGGCGTCTTGTCCAGATCTAGCGTGCTATAGTCAGTCACGGTCACTGTTCGCCGGGTCCGCGTGGGGCGGGGGTCAGGCGGCGCCAGAACAGACACCACAGGTGAAGGGGGGGCCACGGCTGCTGGTGGCGGGCCGGGTGGGGTGGGGGATGCCTGGGACACCGGGTGCGCCACTACCCGCGTCGTCTCGGTGGGTGTGGGAAGCGGGGCGGGGCTGGGCGGTGGGACGGCGGCTCGCACCGCCGACCGGGTCTGGGGAGTGCGGGGACTCGCCGGACGCGGCTTGTCTGGCGTAATGACGCGCTTGTTGTGGACAGAAGTGGTAAATAGCGGCGTGTCAGTCTGTGCGGTCGAGGTTTCGAGCGGCGCATTGGTCTGACAGAATGAGTTGGTCGTTTTTGCGCGCCGGGAAGCAAGCTCCAACTCTTTTAAGATGCTGGCTTGTCGTAACGGTGTTCTACATGATGCTTCGAATCCGTCATACTGCCCGTTCGTCATTTCCCATCAACGCAACTGCCAAAAACAGTGTTGATAATAATTCGACAAAAAGGGTGGAAGCAGTTCGATACAAACGCACAGACAGTCCGCCAGAAGCTGTTTATCGCATCTATCCCGAACATCTGCCTCATACGAGCTCATCCGGGGACTGTGGCGTCGGTCTCCGACTGGCCGCCTCCGCCTCGTAGTTCCTCATCACGCGGTGGTAGAACTGGGGGGCGCGGGTGCTGCCGGTGACAAACAAGGGGTAGTCATGCAGGGCGTCTGGCCAGCGCTCATTCAGGTATGACGAGAGAAATGTCAAACCGAAAGCAGAAATGAAGTTCCCACACTCGAGTTCACAGATGGGGAAACCGGAGGAGAGACGACGCGCCATCATGAAGATGTCCACCTGAATGATGCAGTAGAACACAGCAGCGATAACAAGAAGTGCAATGCCGACAAAGAACTGGAGTGTCAACAATCCAACGCCCGCAGAGACGAAAAAGAGAATAAGATAGGCCGTAGCCTTGTGGTTCTGACCAATGAACAGGTGTCCCAGGCCAGGGATGCAGCAACTCAGAAGAGTTAGATATATTGGGTTGAGCTTGGCCAAAATGGGATTAGCCCAGGGCGACCGGTTTGGGGTATCCGAATCGGGGAAAGGAACTGGATCTGTTGGAGAGATACAAGACTTTTTCAACACCTCAGCGGCCACAGTATGCTCATCTCCAAGAACGGTAGGATCGTCCATATTTGCGGTTCATCAATTCTGATTTTCAGGAGAGCTCAATCAAGTGGACTATTATGCATCCCAATAATAGTTTCCACACCCCGATCTGCACACTTGCGCAACTACTTTATAATCATTTATAAACGAATCGATACCTGCAGATCGTGTCGTTGATCGACACCCATACCCTATGTATTATTGGTAAGGCCCATTTATTCGGAAACTTTGAAAAGCAAGGATCAGCACAAACCAGAAAATTCCCTGTTTATGGCTTTTGGTCGGAGCAAATCCAAATCTGGCAGTGGAGAACAGCCCACAGGGAAGTATTTTAAGATGCAGTACAGTTTTCAGCCGCAAAAGGCCGGTGAGCTGTCCGCAAATGCGGATGATGTTGTCGCCGAGCTTGTGAGTGATGCTGATGCGGATTGGCTGTACTGCTGCAAGACTACTCGTCGTGGCACGTCCTATCAACCTGTTCTCGATCAGTTTGGGTATGTTCCCCGTAACTACACGGAGCCCGTTCTTGTGGCGGATCCGACGTCCCCCAAACAGACCCCCGGGAAGGCTGCCTCGTACCCTACCCCCGTCCCCGGCCACCAGGCGAACCCGCTGTCCCAGGACACGTCTGGCCTTCCTGAGCACATTACTGAGATTCTGACCCGGTTCGACACTTTGTATCAGGAGGCCGAACAGCGGAGAACGGACAAGTTTGACGCGCTGCGGCAATTCACGGAGAATATGTCGTCGCATGTGAATCAGATAGCAGAGACCAAGCAGACTATCCAGGCGAAAATGTCTGAACTTAACGAGACACTTCAGCAGTGGAGCACTGAGATCGAGGAGGCTCGCGCCAATCTCGAGGCCATCCAGAAGGAAAGCGCGTAGGGGCGTGGTGTAAGATACAGATTGACCGTCGCCGAAGAAATAAACCATGGCACGTGATGGCGTTTATGTGATAGGTGCCGGGTGTGTGGCGGATTAGGGGCACGTGTTCTTTTTTTCGTGTGCGTTTGGTATCTCAAGGTTAATTCAGTTCTCTTTATCAGCGCCGCGGTAGATTGAAATGCAAGGCGGCGAGATGGACGATAACGCGAACCAGTCAGCGTTCATCGCCCCTACAACCGCTATGGATGAAGAAAAGCTGATTTACTCGCTTGAGAAGGAAGTTCTTAAGAAGCAACTTCACACTCGGACGCAAGAGACCATTATGACGCCCGTCCCAGACGTTAACCCGCTCTCAACGCTTGTGGCGGGCCAGACGATCTCCCTTGTGACCGAGGGTATCCAGTCCATTGTTGCTGACCAGTTTAGCGCGTGTTTTGAAACGCCCAAGCAAACGAAATGGAACTGGAACCTCTGGCTTCTCATTGGTTGGATCATCGGTGTGGCCTTCCGCACGGTGATCCTCCTCCCCGTGCGCCTGGCCTGGGTGGTGATCTTTGCCCTCGTCTTCTTCACGCGCCTCGGAATCTTTTTCCTTCTCCACCTCATGACGCATGATACCCCGCGTCTACACGCCCGAATCAGACACATCATGGTGTGGTGCGCCAATTGCATCCTCTCGTCCTGGTCTGGCGTGATCACGTACCACGGCATGGTCCCAACCCGTCGACCCAACCAGGTGTACGTCGCCAACCATTCATCACTCGTAGATTTCGTCGTTCTGATGGCCGCCCGGCCGTTCAGCACGGTGGGTCAGCAGCAGCCCGGCTGGATCGCCGGCATCATGCAAGTCTTGAAACTAATGGACTGTATTTGGTTTAACCGTATGGTGGCAAAGGATAGACAGTACGTGCTGCAGTCCATGAAGGACCACGTTAGCGACCCCACCAAGGCCCCTCTCCTCATCTTCCCCGAGGGCGTGTGCGTCAACAACCAATACACAGTGCAGTTCAAGACGGGCGCGTTCCAGCTCGACGCTGAAGTCTGCCCGATCGCCATCAAGTACAACACAACCTTCAGCAACGTCTATTGGAACTCCTCGCGCGAGTCCTTCACCAAGTATTGTCTCAAGCTGTGGCACGGCTGGGCTATCGTAGCCGACGTGTGGTTCCTGGATCCAATGACCATCATGCCCGACGAAACACCCGAAGCGTTCAGTGTAAGAGTCAAGGAGGCCATCTCCGCCAAGGCCAAGCTCAAATCAACGGACTGGAATGGCTACCTCAAGTACTTTAGACCGAGCGCTCGGTTCATGGCGAGGCAACAGGCACTGCTGTCCACAACCATCGTTGATGGAATCGAGCAGGCCGCGCCCGCCCTGTATGACGAGATGGGCATCGATGAGACGGGGCGGGTGGATGATAGCGTCATCGGGAGTGTGATGCGGAAGCGGAGATAGAGGTGTATAAAGCGAGATGTACAATTTAGAGTGTTTGGTGTGGGATGGAATTGGAGCTGCCAATGTGTTGTATGCGGGGATTAGACTGGTTATAGGCTGTGTTGGTTTGTGTGACACTTTTGTCCCTGAACCAAATCACATCAATATCATAGCAAGATGGACGACGACGCACCTCTATCCCCTTCACTCGAAGAACTCGTGAACTCTGAAACCATGCGGTGGATCTTTGTCGGTGGTAAGGGCGGTGTGGGCAAAACGACGACATCATGCTCCCTTGCCGTCCGCCTGGCCACCGAGAAGAAGAAGAAGGTGCTTATTATCAGCACTGACCCCGCACACAACCTTTCTGACGCGTTCAATCAGCGTTTCGGCAAGGACCCCGTTCGTGTGGCCGACTTTGACAATCTCTTCGCCATGGAGGTTTCTCCCGCCCAGATGGTCCGTGAGACGTCCGCCAAGCGGTCCTCGTCCAAGGGCCAGCCCGAGATCATCAGCAAGGCACTCCAGATGCTCTCTGGGAACGCTGATGCGATCCCCGGCATCGATGAGATCATGTCTTTCGCTCAACTCCTCGTGACCGTCAACAAGCTCGACTACGAGACCATCGTGTTCGATACGGCCCCCACGGGCCACACTCTCCGGCTTATGTCCTTCCCGGACGCGGCCATCAAGGCTCTGAAGCTTTTCCAGTCCATTCGCGGGTCCGCGGGTGGCATGATTAGCGGTGTCGCCGGCATGGCTGGAATTGACGCCAGCGATCTTGACAGCGCCTTCGGGGCGACTGATAAGATGCTTGAGGTTGTCCAGACAGTCCAGACCCAGTTCCGGGACCCCACCAAGACGTCTTTTGTGTGCGTCTGCATTCCCGAGTTCCTGTCGCTTTATGAGACCGAACGTCTTGTACAGGAGCTCACTAAGAGAGAGATCGACGTTGCTCACATTATCGTTAACCAGCTCCTCGATGCCGATGAGACATCCGCGTGCGTGCATTGTCGCGCCCGCGCCAAGATGCAGGCCAAGTACCTCGCCGACATTGTTGAGCTGTACACGGGCATCTGTCATGTGGTCCGGATGCCGCTCGGGACGGGCGAGGTGCGCGGTGTCGACCTCCTCCGTGAGTTTGGTGAGAGGCTGGTGACTCCGTACGAGTTTGAGTTCCTCAAGGTCTAATGAAAGCGAGGGACGTTGATCGTGAGTTATAGATGACGATAATGGTGTAAAGGCGAGCCTATGGGCGACTCTTGGCTGACCTTACAGTCTGGCTCTGGCTACAGTAATCAGCAATATTCGTGAATGGGGCGTGTTGCGTTCCGATTCACAGTAAGTGGGCGTGTACAAGGTGTGTTCTTCCGCAAGAACACCGTCAAGAAGGCCATGTCCCTGGATCTTGTCGGATTCGTCCAAAACGAGGCAAATGGGACCGTAACTGGCCTCATTGAGGGTGAATCGGACAGCATCGACGCCATGAAGGCATGGCTATCCACTACACGCCCATTCGGACGGCTCGCTCGCGTAGACTCGGCCTCTTTCGAGCCATGCGCCGTTTCAGATCGTTCGACATTTGTCAAACGCAGCCCACCAACGAGCGCTGGGTCGTGCAAGCGAGTCCCCAGACGGTGAGCCTACCAAGTGTGCACGGCATTGAGGCTGGTTTCTCGCGGGCAGCTGATCGTGAGGATGATCTTGGGACTATTGAGGCAGGAAAGCAGGAAAGAGTCGGTCCTGCACTCATGTGGCACTGCATGTGCACTGATCCTACCAAAAGTTGATACTTATGGTATGAGCTGTGTGCCTGGCATGTTGCAGATTCATCAAATACCGGCAGACCAATCAAGACCAATCAAATTTCCTTGTCGGTTACGGGCTCCAGGCACATATGACACCTTTGTGGCCCACCGTGCAGTGTGTCACATTCAATTCTTTCCTCTGTAAAACCTCATTTGGATAATAATATGTCGAGTTCTGGCCTCAGGGTGCTCCGGTCCCAGTCAACTAACCCATTTTTCAACCTTGCTACGGAGGACTGGCTTCTTCGTAACCCCGAGATCGCCAAGCAGACTCTCTTCTTGTGGAGAGTCGATCCCACCGTTGTTATTGGCGTGCATCAGAACCCCTGGGCCGAATGCAACATCGAAGCGATGGAAGAGGATGGTGTACATCTCGCACGTCGCCAGTCAGGCGGCGGGGCCGTTTATCAGGACCTTGGCAACACCAACTTTACGTTTGTATCCGACAAAGCTGCCTTCGACAAGGATCTCAACTCGCGCATTGTGACGGACGCTCTGGACCGACATTTTGGCATCTCTGCCGAGACGAGCGGTCGCAACGACATTGTTGTCGACGGAAAAAAGGTTAGTGGCTCAGCCTACAAGATGACGCCCGACCGCGGCTTCCACCATGGAACAATGCTGATGGACGTCGACGGCACAGCTATGGGGCGCTACCTGACCCCATCGCCACTCAAGCTTCAGGCTAAGGGCGTCGCGTCGGTCCAGGCCCGTGTGGGCAACCTCACAACGTTCAACCCTAATATTGGGCACGCGGGGCTGTGCAGTGCGCTCGAGGAGTCGTTCTTCGCCACACACGGGGGCTCTTGTCCGATCGAGGAGATTGACGAGACCCTCATGGCCCGCGAGCCCCTCATTCAGAAGACGTTCAAGACTTTGGCGTCGTGGGCATGGAGGTTTGGCAACACACCCAAGTTCACCACCACAATCGAGCACAAGTTTGACTGGGGGCTTGTGACGGTGCACCTCGAGACGACCCGCGGCCATGTATCCGCCGCTCGGGTGTTCAGCGACTGCCTTATCCCGACGTTCGTCACGGCGGCAGAGGAGGCGCTGCTAGGCATGCCGATATCTATCGTGGGAATCGAGGCGTTCACCAAGGCGTTGGTCGTTGCGGCGCCGGAACATGCTGCGTGGGCAACAGACATGGGGGCGTGGCTCGTGAAAACGCTGGACGTGTGAGGGATTATAATAAAGACTTGAGTTGGCGACAATAGTGGTGTGGGTGTTGTTGTAGTGGCACTTTGATGCAGATGAGTCGTCGGTGATTTATAGTCCTGAGTTTTCATCATCCATCATAAACTAGATTAAAACAATGGGTGAACTTCTGATTGCAGTTGATCCAGCTGGCTGGATAATATCCGTCATCAAGAACGCGATTATTCATGTCGAGCTTTGGATGCTCAGCTGCTGCTCATTCGTTTGCTTCTTCTGCCTTAGCTCTTGCTGTATGACTACTACAGCTCTCATATTCCTCCTCATTTCCTTCGCCAACCCCCGTGCGGCTGCCATCAAGGAGTTCGACAAGGACGTGGAGTACTGGAATCAGATCGTCTATCCTGAATTCGTCCGTCAGAATTACACCATTTACAGCGAGGTCCACGCCGGTTTTGTGCCCATGAGCTTCCGCGTGTCGGGTCCGTACCCCGACGATGTCATGCCCCTCGGCGATAGCGACGTCAAGGAGCTCAAGGTGGCTCCCTTTGAGGCGTTTTTCGCCTCAAACAATGTGTTTTTCGATGCTGCTGCCCGTGACATCACCGACCTTCATTGGGAATCGACCAAGATGGCATACACCAACGTGTACTCCGAGTATCGCAAGGAATACCTCATGCCCCAGACGTATTCGGGTCAATACGCCGGTATCGTCACCGCCCAGGCGATCAGGCCTGTCACCAAGGCCACGTTGAGGTGCTACGAGCCCCCGCTCGAGTCCCCGACAAGCACGGCCAAGGTCACCTGCAAGGACGCGTGTCAGAAGCGGGACGGGCATTGGTCGTCGACGTACCGAGAATGCCAGATCGGGAAGCAGATCGACATGGACGAATTCGTGTTCCTGCTCAAGAGTGACTGCAGCGGACTTTCCTACGACTCTGATGACTACACCTGGCAGAAGTCAGTCTTGAAGGGCTACTCTATGATGGACACGGGGAAATTCGACCTGGATCACACTACCAGCCGGTATAACGACGGTGTGCCCATCAGAGATGGCATGGGAGGTACACCCATATATATCTTCAACGAGAAGGACCCCCAAATCCTTTTCACACTCATGGGCGGGTTTGGACTCAGCGCGCTGGCGTGGATGCTGCTCGCCGCGTGCTGCTGCTGCCTCAGCGTACCTGTGTGTGCATGCATCCTGTGTACCCCGTGCTACAGCTGTTGCTGTGTCTGCGGGACCATGGGCGGCATCCTTAGTGGCCAGGCCTATGATGGTGACAAGGAGGGCGAGTCTTTTAGCAATCCCATGATGACAGATTAAATGTGGTATAAAGGCACTGATCCGCCTGACCGGGAACTGGTTTATGCCCGGGGGGTTTCGGTCCGTACAGTCTCCAGCCTCTAGTCACACACTGCAGCACACCGCGCGATTGTAGGTTATAAAGTCAATGTGACCCGACTGCAGTTCATCGCAAAATGCCCCAAACCAGGACGAGAGGCAGAGGCCGAGACCCGCCGGAAATGCGGCAGCTTTCTGTTCAGGACGTCTCAAGGACAGCTTTCAATTGCTTGAGCGTTGAAGACCAGGTCATGTCCCTTCAGCTTCTGAAGGGTGGTACAAGCAGAGAAACCAAGGTGGTGGTGGTTACCCGATGGGGCCACAGGAGCCATACTACGACTGGACGCCACCGAGAAGTCCGCCCAGGCAGCGCCAACAACGACCCCACCCGTCCCAGCGTCCTCAAGGTCAACGCCAACAACAGCAACAGCAACAGCAACAGCGTCCCGAGCGCATGAGCCAGAGAACCCGACCCAACCCGCCGAGAGAGGAGAGCACCGCAGAGTAAAGAGCGGCGTCCACCCCGCAACGCCCCGTCAAGCAGACAATACCCGTCAATTGACGATGTGTTGATGACGACGTGAAATAGCGGGAGATGCCCGAGCAAAGCATAAAACAAAATGTAAAATTCGTCGTACCGACTGCCATGGGGCTTTTTGGCGAGTGTGTCCTCAACCATCAACCTGCGGAGTAATCTAAACTCTGCGTACTCTGCATAACCGGCAAATACTGTAAACACAGACTATAAACATAAATATGAAGCAAGAGGGCGGGTATGTGGGCTTTGGAGGTGCTCACTTGTTGGATTTGACTCCGTGGCTGCCCGCTTACGACCACGTATTAGAATGTGACGAGACTGCAAAGACGACGTATGCCGGGAAACACCGGTGGAGCGAGCGGTAAATCTCGGGGTAGGAGAAAGGGGAGGCGTCCCGCTAATACAGCTGGCGGCCGTCCTCAGAGAGGTCGGATTGAGAAGAGAGGAAGGGCGCAAACAACGCGTCTCTCCGTTTCTCAGGCGCAAATGCAGCAGTTTCAGAGCATCTCAAGCACTGCTCTCCATTGCTTGAGCGTTGAAGACCAGGTCCTGTCCCTCCAGCTTCTGAAGGAGTATAAGGAGAGAAACCAAGGTCCAGTCAGTGCTTACCCGCCTGCCCCCACTGGACAACCGATGGCACCACGGGAGCCGTACTACGACCAGACAA